>Ga0256405_10000093_pt1 | contig 271028 bp, 218 predicted proteins | sample RumenRJG_02DNA_FD_189096 | JGI IMG/M metagenome (GOLD analysis project Ga0256405, IMG submission 189096) | Bovine rumen microbial communities from Lethbridge, Alberta, Canada - RJG_02 | ecosystem: Host-associated > Mammals > Digestive system > Stomach > Rumen | place: Canada: Alberta...
CGGAATCTGTGTGCTGATGGATCATATTAGCAAGCACCTGTGCAGCACCCATATCCTCACCGTTCCAGTTTGTGACCGTTGCAGAGGAAATAGCGTCCGTGCCGCTGTTTTCCGCAGGAGTAAAGTACACCACAAGGCTCTTATTGTCGGAGTTTTCACTCTTTGTTTCTTCGGTCGGTTCGGGCATTTCTGCTGCTTTTTCAGTTCCTGTCTGCGTTTCCTTTTCTGTTACAGCAGCAGTTGTTACCGCCTCTGTCACTTGTTTTGTTTCAGCTTTTGAACCTGTTGTTCCCTGATTTCCGCAGCCTGTGAGCAGTCCTGCGATCATCAGGAATGGGATCATGATTTTTATTGTATGTTTCATAAGTAATACCTCCGTTTCGGTTTTCTTTACCTATATTATAGCAAAACGGAGACCTCATGAGAAGTCTCCGTTTGTTTCTACCTATTAACCTTTGGGTTATTACTTATTCAGCTTTTTCACCGCATTCAGAAACCGCTTCACAGTCTTGCTCGGTTTCGGTGAGTGAAGCAGACCGAAGGGCATGGAATAGTCCCAATCCACAGGCAGCGTTTTCAACAGCGGGTGGACATTTGACCACATATCAATGCACATCAGGACATGATCGCTGTTCTCGCAATCGTTGAACACCGAGAGATTGATGAAATCAAAGGTCACGATGTTGATCTCAGGGTGTTCTTCCGTGAGCCATTTGCGAAGCCTGTCCGTTTCCTCGTTCCAGCCCTCACGGATCAGCATGATCGACCTGCCGTGCAGGTCTTCCACGGTCAGCCTGTCTTTTTTCGCAAGAGGATCATACACCGATACTGCACAGCGCATCGGTACATCTGCTACGAATTGTGCTGCACACTGCCAGTGTTTCAGCGCTCGTTCATCATACACGCCGCACACGATGTCAATGTTCTTTCCCATGTTTTTGAGTATCTCTCTTGCGTTTTCGGGAGTGTTCTCAAAGGGGACGAGCTGGAATTTGATGTCGGGGATCTCCTCTCTGATCTGCGTCCACATATCCACAATGGTCTGTCCGGGTGTCATGGTCGATGTACCGATACGAAGAACAGACGGTTGTGTGTCGTCGGCTTTCTTCGCTCTCTCCACCGATTCACGGCAATAGGCGATGATATACCGTGCATCCTCATAGACCGACTGTCCAGCCTTTGTGAGCTGTAATCCTCTGTGCGTGCGTGTAAACAGACGGACACCGAGACTGTCCTCCAAAAGATTGATCTGCTTGATTACCGCAGGCGGCGAGATGAACAGTGCTTCCGCCGCTTTATTGAAGCTGCCGCTGTCAGCGACAACGATAAATGTGTCGAGCTGGTGGTTATACATGAGGTTTTCCTTTCTAAGATAAATCAGAATTTACTGATCTAAACCATCAATAAAATTCCTGATAATCTGTCCGCATTCATCGGGCTTTTGCTCATAGATCAGATGATCACCCGGCAGGCTGACCAGTTCACAGTTGCCGAGCTTTTCTAAATACGGAAACAAAACTCTCTCCTTATAATCACGTCCGATCTCAAGGTAATCCTCCAGTGCCATTTGGCGGCGTTCCTCCTGCGTTTTTGGCAGCTCCGCTTTCAACTCTTTGCGGTCAGACATCAGCTCGTCGATCATTTCATCTGTCAGAATATCGTCTGCTTCAATATCCTCCGCTGTGAAGTAAGCCGTAGAGATGTATATCTTCGGAATATCGTTGGTCAAGATCGCTTCCCACGCCGTATTTATATTATGTGATTCCTGTTCACTCTCGGAAAGAAGCGCACGGGAATCATAAGTCATCAGCGCCATTGCATATTCCGCTTTTTGTTCATCATCGTTCAGCCATTCCTTCGGCGGAAGAAAGTGTTTCAGAAGCATATCGCCTGTGCCGCCGATACCGCATTTAACAAGCCTGTAATATAGTGCAGCTTCGTCATTATCATTATCCTGCTCATCGGGAGGTATTGCTTCCGGCTCCGTGCCGTCAATGATTGCTACAGCTTCAATCTCATCGGGGTATTTGCTCTCCCAATAAGTCGCATATACACCGCCTATGGAATGTGGCATAAGCACATAAGGCGCTTTTATCCCTGCGTTTTTTAGTGCCGTTCTATATCCCTCCACGATATTTTCAACTGTCATATCCTGCGCCGTGTCATCGCTGATGCCGTATCCTGCTCGGTCAATGAAGATCACCTGATTATTAGTTTCGAGCGCAGCAGTCATTTTCCGCATAGTGATACAGCTGTCGGGAATACCGTAACCTGCCATAGCTATGATACGGTGTTTTCCGTTTTCGTTGCCGAATGAAAGCACATTCACTGAATATTCTCCTGCGGTTACAAGATCGCAGTATCCCTTTTCTTCCAGAAAAGCTTTGTCACATTTGAACCTGATCTTGCTGTTGATAAAAACGAGCAGCCAGATTAAAAGCAGGATAGCTAAAATGATCAGAAACACTCCGGCAATCTTCTTAAAAGCCTTTTTTGCCTTCATTATCTGAACTCCTAAATATAATTCCGATTTATATTAGTATTGCCGTAAGCGAAAGCAGACTATGACTTGTAAGCAAAGTAAGCGAGCTTGCGAGCGGCAACGTGAAAAGCGCAGCATTCGGCTGCAAATTCCGATTTATACCAGTACCTTCTGGCTCTATTTCTATTATATCACACCAAAACAGAAAAAGCAAGCATAAACCTAAAGGTTCACACTTGCTTTTTCAAGGATTTTACCAGTTCTTTGTTTCCTTCTCACTGTGATTGTTCTTCTTGCGTTCCTCGACCATTTTCACGAACCACTCCACCATTGTAGGATCGTAGTGGGAGAAGAACGAGCTTGTCGCAGTGTCGAGGGCGGCGATCGCTGTCATATCCGCATCGGACAGTACGAAATCGAAAACGTCGATATTCTGGATCATACGATCTCTGTGTGTTGACTTCGGCAGTACGACCACACCTCGCTGGATATTCCAGCGGAGCATGACCTGAGCAGCGGTCTTACCGTATTTTTTGCCGATATTTATGAGCGTTTCATTCTCAAACATACCTCCTCTGCCCTCACCGAAGGGCGCCCACGCCTCACACTGTACGCCGTACTTGTCCATGTACTCCTTGGCGACCTTCTGCTGATTGAGGACGTGAGTTTCCACCTGATTTACCATTGGCACGATGTTCGCAAAGCTGGCAATGTCAACCAGTCTGTCGGGATAAAAGTTGGATATGCCGATTGCACGGAGAACGCCCTCGTTGTAAAGCTCCTCCAATGCACGGTATGCACCGTAATAATCGCTGAACGGCTGGTGCAGGAGCATCAGGTCAAGATAGTCCGTTTTCAGCTTTTCGAGGGAAGTGTAGACCGATTTCTTGCATTCCTCATAGCCGTAATGCTCCACCCAGACCTTAGTTGTGAGAAAAATCTCCTCACGGGGAATTCCCGATTTTGCGATCGCTGCCCCGACTTCTTCTTCGTTGAAATAACTCTGCGCTGTGTCGATCAGGCGATAGCCCACCGAAAGCGCATCGGTCACGCATCTCTCGCACTCGTCCTTTGTCACCTGATACACGCCGTAGCCGAGCATAGGCATTTTGATCCCGTTGTTGAGCTGTACATATTCCATAGTAGACCTCCCATTAGTCATTGATATATCCCTGACCTTTCAGCCAGTTCGTTACTTCATTCAAATCGGTGTTGTTGCCGTTGAAGACTTCTGCAACAGTCGCTCCGTCACATTCTTCTTTCAGCAGTTCATAGCCCGAATCCACGCCGCTGCCCTGATTTGTGCAGAACGGAACGATGGTCTTTCCGCTGACATCGTATTCCTCAAAGAAAGAACCTATCGGCATCGGGGCATTGAACCACCATACGGGAAATCCCACATAGATCGTGTCGTACTGATCGAGATCATCGGGAAGTCCGATCAGCTTCGGACGGGTGTTAAACAGTTCCTCCCAGAACGCACGGTAAGCAGTCAGTGGATAACACTCATAATAGAGCCTGCTTGTCTGAATACTGTACAGATCTGCACCCGTTGCTTGCTGGAAAAGTCTTGCAACGTACTCCGTGTTACCGTAAACATTTCCGCTGTTATCCGTTCTCATACTTGCCGATGAAACAGCATCGGTCTTGTCGAGATCGACTACATCTGCCTGCGAGAAATAGACCACAAGCGACTTCGTATCGCTGTCGCCCTGAATGATCGCATTGTCTTCCTCGTTGCTCTTACCACCTAAAATGATGATAAGCGATATGATAACAAGTATCAGGAGGACTACAAGAAGTGCTTTCAGAAGTCCCTTGATCGTCAGTTTCTTTTTTGTCTTTTCTTCCATAATAACACCTCCGATTCGTGATCCTTGTGTGTATTATACCATGAAAGGAAGGCTTTGAGAAGTTTCGATTGGTTATATGGCTTTAACCTTTGGGTTTACAGATCATGAACAAAAATACAGAATCCCGCTTCACACACAATCAACACTTCTGTTCTCAGCATTTTACTTGATGCTCCCGTTCCGCTGTTGTATTATACAAGTGTGTTTTTAGGAGGTCATAGCAATGATAGATTAAGTAACAGCCGGAGCAAAGGTCAAGCTCAGAGAGAAGATAAGTGACAGCGTTCCCGTTGGCAGCATCGCCACGTTCTTATACATCGACGATCTCGACAATGTTTTCATAGAATGGGTGAGCAATGGTCGGCTGACCTCGTTCTCCAAAAAGAATTTCAAGAGTCTGTTTGAAATGACATCATAGAGCTTAACTGCAATACCTATCAGATAGTTCTTCGCTGAGAGCATTTCTTCTGTCGTATCACAGTTGATCTTGGCGAGTTTGGAAAATGCCTTTAACAGGGTATCCTGATAGAGATCTTGCGCATAGACCTCATTTCCGGTCAGATGTCGGCAGAAACCGAGGATCGCACTGCCGTGTGTTTTGAGTAAAGATTCGAATTGCGTGACTGTCACAAGCGTTCCTCCTCTCCGCCTTATATTGTCTTGAGAGCGAAAAAGGTTCCATATTTTTTATCCGTATTATAATCAGAGCCAATTTTTCTTTGATATTTATAACACGAATAGACTATATGTGCAATAATTATGGGGAAATATCCGTTGAAATAGAAAGACGGCTTAGAGGTTTTGCTTTCCGCTCTCTAAGCCGTCTCATATCATAGATTTATCATTATTCACTTACAATAAAGTATGCTGTTATTAATTGTGGCGCGCACCATAATACTGATTTGAACCTCAGTGGAACGGAAAGTGAGTGCGCCATTAGGCTATAGATTATAAGAACGATTATTTTGAAAATGAGTCGGAAGTTAGTTTTTATAAGCGATATTAAAATCTTCACCATCATTCAGGTTATCAAATAGTTCCAACAATCCATTTTGACCGTGAATCTCCATCCATTCACTGACTTCATGTTTTGCATTTACATAACGAAAACGCCTGTCATCACTGGTACCTGCATAAAATTCAGCGGGAGTATCCATTTCTTCAAGTGGAATTGCATTTTTACCGTTATTTGTTTTCTCTTTCCACACTTCCTGACTGTATTGTTCACGGTAGTCGTTTTGCATGGCAAGCCCTTCATCGAACCAGGTGGGGATGTTTTTCAGAGCTTTTTTGTTAAGACGGGTGTGCAATTCTGCATGAGTGAGTTCATGAGCGAGTATGTCAGCATTACAAAACTCATCAGAAATTACAATATAGTTTTTCTTTGAAGGAAACAACAGAGTTTGGGTATCATGATCTCCACCGAGCTTTGAAAGCAGTTGTTTGTCATCACAAAAAATAATGATTGTATCCTCTGCATACTGCATTTCGCCAAAAAACTCAGTATCACGAGTTACCGCATCATCTGTAACTCGTATAATATCGTCTGTATTCCCTGAATAGCCATTGTTCACATATATGTTTTCCGATATTTTTACAAAAGAGTTTCGGTAAGGTGCTGACATACGGTATCCGTCGGGTGTGAACTGAAAGAAATACACGACTGCCAACAGCATCAAAAGTAATATTGCGATGATACTGCATAAAACTATTTTCTTTTTCTTCTTTACCATGTTCAATTCTCCTTGATTTCAGTATTGTCCATACATCTTGTAAGTCAGAATTCTCTTTTCTCATATATTTTTACAGAAAGCTTCCAAGAGAATGTATACAGTAACAAAATCACGCCTGCTGCGATAAATGGCAAATAAGCTGTTATATTTGATCGTATATTGGCATACCACTTTTGTTATCTATAAATATCATCAACTTCCCCAAGCCAGCACCCTCCTTTTAACTTGCTTTGTCACTGCTGTTTATTCTGGATTTACTGTATATATCCATTATACACAGTGAAAACAGATTTGTCAATACCTTGCGGTAACAAACAACGACTTTGGCACATCGTTCAGCAAAATGCCGATAGCATTTTCGGATTTGTGCATACCGCCCTACTTTTCAGAGATGTAACTATACAGGCTATTAGGTCAGTGGTTTCCCTCAAAGAATAATCAGGAAGAATCATTTGATTCATGCAGATGTTTGGCTGTCACTTGAATTATCCTTTGCTTTTCGGTATTCCGAGGCTGTTCTACTTTTTTTCTTGCGGAAAAGCTTCATAAAATGTGATGCGTCGGGATAACCGCATTTTTCAGCTATCTCGCTTACGCTGAGAGAAGTGCTTGCCAGCAGTCTTTCCGCAAGGGCAAGCCTTGCTGAGATAACATCGGCGTTGAAGCTGATATCCAGAAACTGTCGGTACAAATGCTGAAAGTAGGAGGTGCTTATGCCTATTTTTGCGGAGGCTGTCTCGGCTGTCCATTCAAGCTGGGGTTCTTCGTAGACGTTGTAGCGGAGCTCCCGTATTTTTGCAAGGTAGGCGCTGCTTCTGTCGCCTGCGGAGTTTCGTGTAGCTTCGAGCCTTTCCTCAAGCTGGGCTATCATATCCGTGGGAGCTGTACTGCTGTCGGTAACTGCGGATAAGCGCCGAAGCTTAGCAAGGATACTCACATTCTGCTGTGCTTCTGTCATTTTGAGATTGGATTTCAGAGCGTTTACGAAGAGCTGTTCGGGAAAGTCCGAATCGTCGCATTTGCCTATTATTATGAACTCCTCGCTGCCTGTTCTTGCGGCAAGCTCGCCCCTTGCGCAGGATAGGTTGACTGCCTGTGCAAAGGAGACTATTATCTGTCTCACGTACTCGCTGCCGTACTGTCCGCGGAGCTGTTCCGCTCTCTCGATACAGTAGATAACGCCGTAGTATCGCTGTTCGGGGCTGAGAGTATCGGTTCGGGAGATAAGTCCCTTACGGCTGAAAAGTCCCGTGAGGATATCACGCTCGGAGAGCCGCTGTATTTTCTCGTTTAGGGACTTCTCGTAATCAAGCATACGTATTCGCTCTATGGAGTTGGCGGCGACCTGACAGAATTCCCCGTAGTATTGCTCGAAAACAACTGTTTCCCTGTAGCGGCGGACGCAGTAGCCGAAGTTCCTGTCGAGGTAGTGCAGGGGAGTGCATATGTATGCGGCAGGCTCGTCGGAGAGCTCCTGCTGAGGAATCAGCGTATCGAGGGAGAATTTCCTCGGAGTGATATCGCTTTTTCCGTTGGAATATGCTATGCGGCAAAGCATTTTCTTTGTGTAGCCGCTGTTTGTGCTTTCCTCGTCATCGCATAGACAGAGGAAAAAGTCGCTGCGGAAGTCCATGAGGTAGGCGTTCTGCGCAAGGACAATGGCACATTCTTCCATGTTTTTGACGTTGTTCATCATAGAGGAGTAGTTGCTGTGCATGAATATCCCCATGCTCATGTCTCTTGCGAACATCTTCTCGCTGATAGCGGCGTCTCCCGAGGTATTCGCCTTGCAGCCGCAGCTTGCTCCCGTCTTAACGGCAGGGCGGACTTCTATGCGCTGTGTGGGAGCTTCTCCGCTTATGAGCTCATGCAGGCGGCATATGGCTTCGATACCGTTTTCCCTGAATGCATTGCCGAATGTGGTGAGGGAGGGCTGATAGCTGCTGACATCGGGGTTGCCGTCGTAGCCGCCTACGGCTATGTCATCGGGGACGTTTATGCCGTTTTCGGCAAGGGACAGGCAGAGCTGCAAAGCCATGAAGTCGTTGCCGCAGACTATGGCTTCGGGACGCTTTATCTCGCCCTTTGCGATTCGTGCCGCAAAGTCCTTTGCATAGTTCACCCAGAAGTCGCCGTAGAAGATGTAGTCCTGACGGAATGGTATGCCGTTTTCTGTGAGTGCGTCGCGGTAGCCCTCGATACGCTGGTCTGAGTGTATTATCTTTTCGGGACCGCTGAGACAGTATATCTTTTTAAAGCCGTGAACCTTTATGAAGTGCTCGGTGAGCTGTCGGAAGTTCTCTCTGTTGTTTTGCAGGCAGCTCTCAAAGCGGTCACTTACATAGTCGAGAGCAATGACGGGTATGCCCTTTTCGCAGAGCATATCCTCCAGCTTTTTGGACAGGGAGCGGCTGTAGAACGAGCCTAAGTCGATAACGGCTCCGTCAAAGCTGAGCTGCTTTATGAGAGTGTAGATATTCTCGTCGCCTTTCAGGTGTTCGGTCTCGTTGTCGAAGTTTACGAAATGGGTAAGCACAACAAGGTCGTAGCCGAGGGCGGCGGACTGCCGCGACAAGGCTTCGATAAGGCTGGTCTGGTAGAGCTTTTCCACATTTACGGTTATGAAAGCTATGCGTTTTCTCACGGGCATCACCTCTTTACCTGATTATAACATAAAGCAGGGGAGAAATCAACTGCAAAAAGCTGAAAAGTACATAAATTGAGTTGAAATTTTCATTGAATTTTACATCTTGTTGCTCTATAATAAAATTAACGTGATAAATCATAGTTTAACGCAATAACTTGCTGAGCCCATGAACGGGATTCCAAAGGGACTGTGTTCCTTTGGCAGAGTCCAGAGGCAGCGCCTCTGGTCAGGTCAAGGGCGGACAGCCCTTGTGGGGTGTGGGGCAAAGCCCCGCAGTTACGAAGGCGCTCCTAACAGGAGCGAGTACCCTCTGTCAGCTACGCTGACATCTCCCTGTACTACAGGGAGTCACCGCAAGGGGTGAATTCAAAAACAATCCGGTGGATTGTTTTTGAAGAGGGAACGCCCTGCAAGGGAGGGCGTTCCCTAAACGGGACGCCGAGGGCGGCGTCCCCTACAAACATAGATTATGATTTAAGAAAGGAAGTTTTATCATGAATAGTTTCTTCAAAAAGAGCTGGTCTGTGGCACTTGCAGCTGTTACTCTCGCTTCATCTGCTATGGGAAGCCCCATTTTCACCACCTCCGCTGTAAGCGTTAGTATCCAGCAGTATGCAGGTGAAACCAGCATCGACAATTACAGCGCTTCTGCCGCAGCAGCAAGCTCCGACATAAACGTTACCGATATCGGCGATTTTTCAGTACCTCTCCTTACAAGCAATAAGGTGGCTGCTGCCGATTACAATATTCCCAACCTCAATATCCCTGCAAAGTCAGTTCCCGAGACTGAGGGCATAAAGTTCGTAAAGGATATGCGCCTCGGCTGGAATCTCGGCAACACTATGGACGCTATCGACGATACAGGCTGGGTAGGCAGCGAAATGGGTATCGAGACTTGCTGGAACGGCGGCTACAAGACCTCCAAGAAGATGATAGACACCGTTAAGGCAGCAGGCTTCAGAACTGTTCGTATCCCTGTTTCATGGCACAACCACGTTGACAGCAACTACCAGATATCAAAGCAGTGGATGGACAGAGTTCAGGAGATAGTTGACTACGCTGTTGACAACGATATGTACGTTATCCTTAACGTTCACCACGATAACGACGCTAAGTATATGTACCCCGATACTGCTCATTATAACCAGTCCAAGAAGTACATGACAACTGTATGGTCACAGATAGCAGAGCGCTTCAAGGACTACGACAACAAGCTCATTTTCGAGACCATGAACGAGCCCCGTCTTATCGGTCATCAGAATGAGTGGTGGATAAATCCCTCCAACGCCGACTGTATCGACGCTATAAAGACTATCAACAAGCTCAATCAGGACGTTCTCGACACTATCCGTTCATCAGGCGGAAATAACGGCACAAGATACGTTTCAGTCCCCGGCTATGACTGCTCCGTTGACGGCGCTACAAATGAGAACTTCCAGATACCTACAGACAAGGTACAGAACAGACTTATCGTAGCTGTTCATGCATATCTGCCTTACGGCTTCGCTCTCGCTGAGGAAAGCGACTCACAGAGCGTAAACAAGTTCAATATCAACACAGACACAGGCGAGATAAATCAGGCTTTCGACAAGGTATACCAGAAGTACACTTCAAAGGGTATCCCTGTTTACGTCGGTGAGTACGGCGCAAGAGAAAAGGGCAACAACGTTCAGGACAGAGTTGACTGCGCTGCTTACTTCACAGCTTATGCTTCATCAGTTGGCGTTACCTGCTGCTGGTGGGACGATATCAGCTTCATGCTTCTCGACAGATCAAACTGCACATGGAAGCGTCCCGAGATAGTTGCCGCTATCAACAAGTACGCAAGAGGAAATGCTGAGTCAACTATCGTTACTTCAGTAACTAACCCCAATGAGATAGTTACTACAACTACATCTGCAAATGTTTCCGAGAGCGACAAGATATACGGAACAGAAGCAGGCAACGGCATGGTATCATTCGGTACGAGCATTGGCGAAACTGCTTTCGTTGACGTTCAGTTTGCAGGCAATACAAACTTCATGAACGGCTGTCTGGGCTTCTCACCGCAGCTCAACGGCAAGAGCTACTGGGTATCATACGTATGGGAGGCTAAGAAGTCAGGCATCATCACTCTCGATATGAACAATCCAAAGCAGGTAATGGACGTTTCAACTGAGCCTTCCGAGGCTGTTACAGACGCTGATATAAAGAAGCAGCTCATCGAGAACATCAAGAAGGAAAAGTCCGCGCTCTTACAAGCTTGGTACGCTTCCGACAAGTCAGGCAAGGAGATATCTCCTGCTGACACAGGCGCTACAAGCATAAAGGCATTCATCATTTCTTCAAACGGCACTCAGCAGACAACAACAACTACAACAACTGCTACAACTACAACCACATCCGAGACAACAACATCAACTACAACTTCCACTTCAACTTCAACATCTACATCAACTACGACAACTGTAACTTCGACTGAGACTACAACAACTACTACTGTCAAGCCTGACGATAAGGCTGACAAGTACGGCGACGCAAACTGCGACGGCGAAATTGATATGTCAGACGTTGTTCTCATCATGCAGTACCTTGCAAATCCGAACAAGTACGGTCTCAACGGTTCTGACGAGAAGCACATCACAGAAAAGGGACTTCTCAACGGCGACGTTGACAAGTCAAGCGAGGGTATCACAGCAAATGACGCTCTCCGCATACAGGAGTACCTCCTCAAGAAGGTAGCTTCTCTTGATATCGCATAATGTTTTTTCATAATATGCTCCAATGAACTTACCTTTCAGGTAAGAGAGGGCGCGATAAGCTTGCTTATCACGCCCTCTAAATCTTTAAATAAGAAATAATAAAGAAGAAAGAATAAAAAAAGAGTCCGTTTGCACGGACAGATTTTAATAATATCGCCGTAAGGCGATACATCTATTATTATTTCTTATTTATTCTTTCTTCCCTATTCTTTAAAAGCTTCGCTGATAAGCGAAGCTTTTTTTTATCGGTTGTTTACTGTTTCGGGATACATATCATGCTGTGAAAGGCGCTCCCATGCCATTTTCTCCCATTTGGTATCGGGCTTGCCGTAGTTGCAGTAGGGATCAATGGACAGTCCGCCGCGGGGCAGGAACTTTCCCCATACCTCGATGTACTTTGGCTCCATGAGCTTTATGAGGTCTTTCATGATGATGTTCACGCAGTCCTCGTGGAAGTCACCGTGGTTGCGGAAACTGAAAAGATACAGCTTCAGGGACTTGCTCTCCACCATTTTTTCAGCAGGTACGTAGGAGATGTATATTGTTGCAAAGTCGGGCTGACCTGTGATAGGGCAGAGACTTGTGAACTCGGGACAATTGAACTTCACGAAGTAGTCGTTGTCGGGGTGCTTGTTGGGGAATGTCTCCAGCACCGAGGGATCGTAATCGTAGGAATATTTTGTATGATGATTGCCGAGAAGGGTGATATCGCCCTTTTCGTTGTCGGTTCTTCCGCTCATGTTTATTCTCCTTTCATGGCAGGATCGTCCATGCCGTTGGCTCTGAATGCGGCAATTCTGTCGCGGCAGGTTCCGCATGATCCGCAGGGCTTGTCGCCGCCCTCATAGCAGCTCCATGTGAGCTCATAGGGAACGCTCAGTTTAAGTCCCTCGGCTATAACCTGAGCCTTGTTCATGCCGATAAATGGAGCAACAACGCGGAGCTCCTCACCGCTGCCGAGATATATAGCGCGGTTGATAGCGTCATTGAAGTCGCTGCTGCAATCGGGGTAGGCATTGCCTGCGGCGTCATCGCTGTGAGCGCCGTAGTATATCTCCGTACAGCCGTTTGACAGGGCTATGCTTGCCGCAGAAGCAAGGAAAAGTCCGTTTCTGAACGGAACGTATGTGGAGACGGGCTTGCCGTCTGTCTTTTTCAGCTGTTCCGCATAGGACTCCTTGGGGATATCCTCTGTAGAGCCGCTGAGCAGTGAGCAGTCGCTGTCCGCAAAGATAAGGGCAAGGTCGAGCTCCTTGTGCTTAACGCCGTATCCGGCGGCTATTTTGCGTGCCGCTTCAAGCTCACGGCTGTGCTTCTGTCCGTAGTAGAGGGAGAGGGCGAGAACTTCGTCTGCTCCGTATTTATTGACGGCGATACCGAGACAGGTGGTGCTGTCCACGCCGCCGCTGAAAAGAACCAGTGCTTTCATGTGTTTCTCCTTAGTCGAATTTGATGAGGTCTTTGAGCTCGGCGTTTTTGCGGAACTCACCGAGATATGTGCCTGTGACAGTCTTTGCGTTGGCGTTTTTTATGCCGCGGGCTGTCATGCAGCTGTGGCTGCCGCGTATCATTACTCCAACATCGGGAGTGCCTGCGGCTTCGGAGATTATCTCCGCGATGTCCCTGCCGAGGCGCTCCTGCAATTGCAGGCGCTTCGCAGCCATATCGCAGATACGGGCTATCTTGCTGAGCCCGAGGACCTTTCCCCGTGGGATATAGGCAACATTCACGCTCATATCGTACATGAGTGCAAGGTGGTGCTCACAGTAGCTGAATACGGTGATATCCTTCATGACCACGGCGCTGTCCATATCGGAGCTGGTGTCGGCTTCAAAGGTCTTGCCGAACATTTCGGCTATCTGATGATTGGTATAGGCAGTTCCCTCAAGGACTTCCTCAAGCATACGTGCGACACGGGCAGGAGTCTCTTTCAGTCCCTCACGCTCGGGATCCTCGCCGATAGCCTTTATAAGTCCCAGAATGTGGTATTCTATCGCTTCTCTGTCCATTAGACGCCCCTCCTTGTGGGTTCCCATATGAATTTGTGGAGCTGAAGCTGCAAGCGGACGCCGTTCATCTTGTGCTCCTCCATGAAGTCAACAATGTCCGCAGGCTCTATCTCGCCGAAAACTGGACTGATGAACACATGGCAGCGCTCGATGAGCTTGTAAGTGTCTATGAGCTCCGCAGCCTTTTCAAGGTCTGCGATACTGCCCGAAACGAACTTGACTGTGTCGTGGCAGTCCAGAAGTCGGAAATTGTCAATGCACATGAACTCCTCCATGCCGCTGGACGGCAGCTTGTAGTCCATGGTGAATATGGGGCGGTATTCCGCAGCAGCAAGCCTTTCAAGGGAGATACTGCCGTTGGTCTCTATCTCCACGCGGCAGCCGTTCTTTATGAGAAGCTCCGCCAGTGCGCCGCATTCCTTTTGCAGCAGGGGTTCGCCGCCTGTGAGAGTTACGTTGTGTACCTCGCTTTCGGCAACCCATGCAGTAAGCTCCTCGATAGACTCATACTCCGCAGGAGCGTTTTCGGTGTTAGCCCAGCAGGTGTCGCAGTATGAGCAGCTGAGATTGCATCCGCGGAAACGAATGAACGCCGCAAGCTCGCCTGCGTGGGCGCCTTCGCCGTTTATGCTTATGAATTTCTCAACAACAGGCAGCATTACTTTTCCTCCTCGTATATCGCGCAGTTTTCAGGTGTTTCGTATACGGTCACGCTCTTCACGGGAAGTCCCTTTTGTGTGAGGACTTCGTAGAAATCACGGGCAAAATTTTCGGCTGTGGGACGGTAGCTTACCTCGATAAGTCGGAAATCCTCGTCCCTGAGAGCGGCAAGAGTAGCGGCTTTCAGCGAGCCTGTCTCATAGATGAGAGCGTGGTCGAAGCTGTCCGCAAGAGTGCGTACCTCGCGCTTCAAATCGCCGAAATCTATTACCATGCCTCGCTTTTCGCCCTCGGCAATGAGAGCCTCCTCAGCCACACAGACCTCTATCTTCCAGCGGTGTCCGTGGATATTAGCGCACTTGCCCTTGTAGCCTGCAAGAAAATGCGCACTGTCGAACTCCGCCGACGTTTTTAGTATATACATTATCACACCTCATTTTCAGTGGTTAGTTATTAGTGATCAGCAGAAAGTGGAGGCGGTCGAGCTGTTTCAGCTCAAAATAAAATATGCGCCTGCCCAATATTAAGCAGACGCACCTGTCCTCCAATTATGTGCAGTAGACCTGCACTTTTACACAGTATCCCTGTGTACACAGATGCCCTGGTTTTATTTAACGACAGGATGGCGCAAACGAACTGTCGGGTAGTTATACCAATATGCACTACATATTATATCATCAAAAAAGCCGCCTGTCAAGCCGTTTTTATTGACAAACGTGGCGTTTTGAGTTATAATTTTACTATGATGTGATATGCTTATAAAAAACATTTCTCTTTGTAATCTTATTGTAAGGTTAATGCAGTATAATGTGATAAAACAAGTATAAAGGAGATGTTTTTATGAAAAAAGCAATAAAAGCATTTTTGAAAACACTGAAATGGTTCGGTATTATCCTTGTTTCGCTGATAATTATACTGCTGTTAGTACGGGCGATAGGCAGAATGATATACAATAAAACTCCCGGGGGCGGCATAAACGAGGAAATGTACATTGAGGTCAACGGTCAGCAGCAGTGGATAAATATTTACGGCGAGGACAGGGACAATCCCGTTATGCTGTATCTTCACGGCGGTCCCGGAGGCGCTACCAGTGAAATGGACTGGAAAGTGCTGAGGAAGCTGGCAGGGGATTACACTGTGGTCAACTGGGATCAGCGAGGCTGCGGCAAGACTCAGATACACTCTCCGCAGGAGGGGCTGATAACTTCTGAGCTCATGCAAAGTGATATCGACACAGTTGCAGACTTCATTCTTGAATATATGGGCAAGGATAAGCTGACTATACTTGGTCATTCGTGGGGAACTATGTACGGCGGAGATTTTGTTATCCGTAATCCCGAAAAGGTGGATTGTATAATCGACCTTTCACTTTCCGTGGATAAAGATGTTACTGCGATGATGAACAAGGGCGTTGAGGATTATATCTCGGGAGCAATAGATTATCAGACTGCAATAGATAAGTACGGCGAAATATCGTTTATGTACTACAACTTTACAGGTGAGAGCTCCTGCCTTGACAGCAGCGAGAAGTACAGAAAGTATTTCAGTGCTGTAAAACAGATTATGACGGACTGGACGGTAAACAGCGAAGATGACCGCGTTTTTGCCGAACAGTTTGATCCGGATAAAATGACAGAGCTGATATGCAGTTCCTCTGAGACTGATATTAAAAAAGCATCTCATATGTTTGGCGAAAGCGTTCTTCCTCTGACAGACAAGTATGTATACAGCGATGAGGAAGGACTGTTTGACGGCGATGTAAATCCACTTGCAGCAGCTTTTTTCAATCCGTATTATTCGATCACAGATCATATAAAGAATAATTTTGGAGAAGATGTTTATTATCAGCCTGTTGATCCTGCAAATGAAAAAAGCGGTGATGTGTGTGGTGTACTGCTTGATGAATTTGATCTGAGCGAAAAGACAGAATATAAGGTTCCGGTTTATGTTTTGCAGGGCAGCAATGACGATTACTGCGGCGTAATCAAGTCATATTTTGACAGAATAAACGCTCCGGATAAAGAATTCCGGTATATTGACGGCGGACATATGTCAACTATGCTCCATTCCGAGGAGCTGGCACAGTTTGTGCATGAGATAAAAGAAAAAGTTGAAAGATGAGAGTGAAGAGTTGAGAGTTTATGTGTTCACTTCGTTCACAATATTTAAATTAAAATCGCCGCAGGCGACACCATAACTTTCAACTCTCAATTCTCAACTCTAAACTGAAAATAACCGATTTTTAATCGGACAGAAAGGAATAAAAACTATGAAGCTCCAACCAATTGTCGTATCACTGCTGGATACTGACCTGTACAAGTTCAACATGGATCAGGTCATCTTCCACAAGCACACAGACTTATGCGGTCAGTACTACTTCAAGTGCCGCAACAAGGACGTTGTTTTCACTGCCGAAATGGTGCAGGAGATAAACGACCAGATCGACCACCTCTGCTCTCTCACATTCAAGAAAGAAGAGCTGGACTATCTCCGCTCCATACGCTTTATCAAGGACGACTACGTTGAGTTCCTGAGACTGTGGAGACCTATCCGCGACTATGTTACTGCTGAGCTTGACGGCAATGGTCAGCTTCAGATAGTTGTTGACGGACCGCTGTTCTCTGCAATGCAGTTCGAGATATATCTCCTTGAAATTGTCAACGAGGTCTACTTCCGCATGAAGTTCGATTACGAGAAGCTGAGAAAGTCCGCTGAGGAGCGCCTTGACGCAAAGATAAAGGCTCTCAATGACGGCACATATACATTCAAGTTTGCGGAGTTCGGCTGCCGCAGACGACTTTCCCGCGAGTGGGAGGACCTTGTGGTGAAGCGTCTGTGCACCGAGACAGACAAGTGCGTGGGTACTTCCAATGTTTACCTTGCAATGAAGTACAATGTAACTCCTATTGGCACATATGCACATGAGTTCGTGCAGATGTATCAGGGAATCGACTCCATACCTCTTGCTTACACCAACCACTATGCAATGAACGACTGGTACAACGAGTATCAGGGCGATAACGGTACTGCGCTTACCGATACGGTGACTACAGACCTGTTCCTGCTTGATTTCAACCGCTCAATGGTCAATAACTATACGGGAGTTCGTCACGACAGCGGCGATCCCTATGCATGGGGCGAGAAGATAATAGCACACTACAAGAAGTACGGCGTTGATCCGAAGACAAAGCTCCTGCTTTTCAGCGACAGCCTTGACTTTGACCGCGCACAGAAGCTGTATGAGTACTTCTGCGACAAGACCAAGGTGTCCTTTGGCATAGGAACATTCTGCTCAAACGATACCGAGGAGACAGCTCTCAATATCGTTATAAAGCTACAGTACGTCAACGGACGTCCCGTTGCGAAGCTCTCCGACGATATCGGCAAGGCTATGTGCCGTGACGAGGATTATCTTGAGTATCTCAAGCGCTCCGTGGAGTTCAGGATACAGAGAGAATCCAATAAATAAGACAAATACAAATAAAAACTCGCCTGTTTTTGAAAAGCAGGCGAGTTTTTTATGAATAGGAAGGTTCATGAAGATTTCAGCACTATTTTCTCACTTTTTAACGTTGAATGCTCCCATTTGCGGATAGCAGGCAGAAGCACCGAGCTGTTCCTCGATACGGAGAAGCTGATTGTACTTTGCAACACGCTCGGAACGTGAGGGAGCGCCTGTCTTTATCTGGCAGGTATTGAGAGCAACTGCAAGGTCTGCGATAGTCGTATCGGCAGTTTCGCCTGAGCGGTGAGAAGAAATTGCAGTATATCCTGCTTTGTGAGCCATTTTGATAGCTTCGAGAGTCTCGGATACTGAACCTATCTGATTGAGCTTGATGAGGATAGAATTGCCTGCGCCGAGAGCGATGCCCTTTGCAAGACGCTCTGTATTAGTAACGAAAAGGTCATCGCCGACCAGCTGTACCTTGTGACCGATCTTAGCAGTCATCTTCTGCCAGCCTTCCCAGTCCTCTTCGTCGAGACCGTCCTCGATAGAGATGATAGGATACTTGTCAACGAGAGCCTCCCAGTGAGCGATAAGCTCGTCGGAAGTGAACTCCTTGCCGCTCTTTGGCTGCTTGTAGAAGCCCTTGCCCTTTTCGCTCTTCCACTCGGAGGAAGCGGCGTCCATAGCTATCATGAAGTCCTTGCCCGGCTCAAAGCCTGCTGCCTTGACAGCTTCAAGTATCTTCTCGATAGCCTCCTCATCGCTTGTGAGCTTGTTGGGAGCAAAGCCGCCCTCATCGCCTACAGCAGTAACGTCGCCCATGTCTTTGATGAGCTTTTTAAGTGTGTGGAACACCTCTGCGCACCAGCGGAGAGCCTCACTGAATGAAGGAGCTCCGACAGGCATTATCATGAATTCCTGAGTATCAACAGCGCTGTCAGCATGAGCTCCGCCGTTGAGGATATTCATCATAGGTACAGGGAGCTTGGTTCCCTGAATGCCGCCGAGGAAACGATAAAGCGGGATATCAAGTGAAGCTGCGGCAGCTCTTGCACAGGCGATAGAAACTGCGAGGATAGCGTTTGCACCGAGGTTGGACTTGTCCTTTGTACCGTCAGCCTTTATCATAGCTGCGTCAACAGCGTAAATGTCGGAGGCGTCCATACCTGTGATAGTTTCTGCAATAACAGTATTGATGTTGTTTACAGCCTTTGTTACGCCCTTTCCGAGGTAGCGCTCGCCGCCGTCACGGAGTTCGAGAGCTTCAAATTCACCTGTTGAAGCGCCGCTGGGAGCTGTACCTCTTGCAACTGTACCGTCTGCCAGAGTTATCTCAGCTTCAACTGTCGGATTTCCGCGTGAGTCAAGTATCTCACGTCCTACAACTTTTTCAATTTCTAAATAGTCCATAGTTTTCTCCTGTTATAATATATTTAATGTGAATACTCACATTATTGGCATTAGCAGGCTCAAAAATACAAAATATTCGCACTTATTCTGTATGACCGAAAGGAGCCTGCTATAATGATTTATCCTTGTTAGAAAGCTCTAACATATTTGATTATATCATTGCAAACTTGCTGTGTCAATCGTTACTTATAATATTTGTATACACTAACATCTTGCAAAGTGGATTTGAAAGTTTTAGTGTTGAACATTAACAATTATCCATTCGGGCATTATGATTACTCACGAAAAGGGGAGAGGATTGTTGCTCAGGGTTTACAGTCGGGATTTTTAAGTTTAAGTGAAGAAAGAGGTTTTTTATTTGCAACAAAATACTTGTTAGACAAAACTTACATTTTGTTATTTTATACAAACTTTATTTCTGCATCTTTTCAAATCATTGACAAATCATATTTATGGTGATATTATTTCTATGTTATAAAACACTAACGTTATGTATCAATAAATTGCACTACAATTAATAATAAAAATTAATTTGGAATGGAAGGATGAGAAATGATGCCGCTTAGTTTGGCAGAGCCTGAAAAAGAGCTGACTATCAAAAAGCTTGGAGGAACTCCTGCAATACGTCAGCACCTTGAAAACCTCGGATTTACCGTAGGCGGAACGGTAACGCTCATAAACGTCCTTGGTGAAAACGTTATTGTTAAGGTCAAGGAGTCCCGTATCGCTATCGGTGCGGACATGGCTCGCAGAATAATGGTCTGATAGGAGGATATTATGAAGACACTCAGGGAAACAGCTGTTGGTTCAACGGCAAAGGTGAAGAAGCTTCACGGAGAGGGTGCGATAAAGCGCCGTATCATGGACATGGGACTTACTAAGGGTACGGAAGTTTTTGTCCGCAAGGTAGCTCCTCTCGGCGATCCGATCGAGATAAAGGTACGCGGATATGAGCTCTCGCTCAGAAAGGCAGACGCGGAACTGATAGAAGTTGAATAACAACGAAACGGGACGGAATGTCCTTGAATTTTCGTACATAAGTTAGTTATAAATAACCTGAAAGGAAGATATTAATGGAACTGCGAATAGCACTTGCAGGAAACCCGAATGCAGGTAAGACCACACTGTTCAATGCGTTAACAGGCTCTAACCAGTTTGTCGGAAACTGGCCCGGAGTTACTGTTGAGAAGAAGGAAGGAAAGCTGAAGAAGCACAATGATGTTATCGTTACAGACCTTCCCGGAATCTACTCGTTATCGCCTTATACTCTCGAAGAAGTCGTTGCAAGAAACTATCTCATCGAAACAAGACCTGACGCTATACTGAACATCATCGACGGAACGAATCTGGAGCGAAATCTCTATCTCACAACTCAGCTTGTTGAGCTGGGAATTCCTGTTGTATGTGCAATAAATATGATAGACGTCGTAAATAAAAACGGCGACAAGATCAAGATCGACGAGCTTTCCAAGCAGCTCGGCTGCAAGATCGTTGAGATATCCGCGCTGAAAGGCACGGGAGTTGACGAGGCTGCGGAGGCTGCTATAGCTGCCGCAAAGAACGGTAAGACGATCCCTCAGCACACATTCAGCGGACCTGTTGAGCACGCTATCGCTCATATCGAGGAGGCTGTTCTTCACGAAATGCCCGAGGAGCAGCAGCGCTGGTACGCTATCAAGGTATTCGAGCGCGATGAAAAGGTGCTTGAAATGCTGAGTATCCCCGAAAATGTGCAGAAGCACATAGAGGAGGATATAGTGGCTGCCGAAAAGGAGCTTGACGATGACGCAGAGAGCATAATCACCAACGAGCGATATGTTTACATAGCTAACGTTATCAAGGCTTGCTACAAGAAGAAAAATGCAGGAAGCCTTACAGCTTCCGATAAGATAGACAAGATAGTTACTAACCGCTGGCTGGGACTTCCTATCTTTGCGATAATCATGACTCTTGTTTACCTCATCGCCATGAAAGGTCCGGGTGCTTGGGCTACCGACTGGACAAACGATAATCTCTTCGGTGACGGTTTCCACCTGCTCGGCATATCGGGAGACTATGGCGACGTTTCCGAAAGATACGCAGACGCACAGCAGATAATCGACGGCTATGACGCATACGTTGAGGAAAACGGCAGCGCTCCTGTAGATGAGTTCACATACTCGGTCGAGGACGAGGAAACTCTTGAAACAACAGAGGAAACAGCTTCTGTTGCCGACTATGAAGAAGCATTAAAGACAGTAGAGGAGATTGGCGAGGAGCCCGATCCTGCTGACTACGGCGTATTCGTACCAAGTATCCCTGCAATAATCGAAAGCGGTCTTGACAAGGTCGGCGCAGCTGACTGGCTCAAGGGACTTATCCTTGACGGTATCGTTGCAGGTGTGGGCGCAGTTCTCGGATTTGTTCCGCAGATGTTAGTGCTGTTCTTCCTGCTTGCTTTCCTTGAAGCTTGCGGCTACATGGCTCGTATCGCATTCGTACTTGACCGTGTGTTCCGTAAGTTCGGTCTCTCGGGCAAGTCTTTCATTCCTATGCTTGTTGGCGTAGGCTGCGGCGTTCCCGGTATCATGGCTTCGAGAACAATCGAGAATGAGCGTGACAGACGTATGACTATAATGACCACTACATTTATTCCGTGCGGAGCTAAGGTTCCGTTCATCGCAATGATCGCAGGTGCTATCTTCGGCGGTTCACCTATCATTTCTGTATCAGCATATTTCATCGGTATGGCAGCTATCATCGTATCAGGCATCATGCTGAAAAAGACAGCAATGTTCTCAGGCGAGCCTGCACCGTTCGTTATGGAGCTCCCTGCATACCATATGCCTACAATTGGCAACGTTCTCCGCTCAATGTGGGAGCGCGGCTGGTCATTCATCAAAAAGGCTGGTTCTATAATTCTCATCTCAACTATTGTAGTATGGTTCCTGTCGCGTTTCGGAACAATAGACGGCAGCTTCGGAATGCTTGAAGAGGATCAGCTTGACAGTTCTCTCCTTGCAGGCTTCGGCGGACTTATTGCATGGATATTCTCGCCTCTTGGCTGGGGCAACTGGCAGGCAGCCGTTGCTTCTATCACAGGTCTTGTTGCAAAGGAGAATATCGTCGGAACAATGGGCGTTCTCTACGGTGGCGGAGACGGCACTGTATGGGAGAACATCGGCGCAGTATTCACCAGCGTAACAGGCTTCTCGTTCCTTGTGTTCAATCTCCTCTGCGCACCTTGCTTCGCAGCTATCGGTGCTATCAAGCGTGAGATGAACAACGCCAAGTGGACAGCATTTGCTATAACCTATCAGTGCTGCTTTGCTTATGCTGTCGCACTTATGATAACACAGTTCGGCAAGCTTTTCACAGGCGAGGCAAATATCATTGGTGTTATCGCATCAGTTATTATTCTTGCATTTATGTGCTATATGCTCTTTGTCAAGAAGTACCACGAGGCTTCAAAGTTCAAGGGCAATGTAAAGGTAAAGGCATAAAGGAGTGGTAATATGCTCGCATGGTTCGCTGACAATCTTGGAACTATCGTCGTAACTTTGATACTTATAGCTATTGTTGCGCTTATAATCGCAAAGATGATACGTGACAAAAAAAGCGGAAAGAGCAACGGCGGCTGCGGCTGTGGCTGCGAGCACTGTGCAATGCACGGGAAATGCCATAAGTAACAGAATAACGCCCTCAGTGATCTGGGGGCGTTAATTATGGATATATCAGGGTAAAATGGTGTTTCCGCAGACTAACTCACGAAGATGTTTTTATGTGTGTATGCTCATAATATAATATTCGATATTAGCATATACTAACAAAAATCCTTTTGCGCTTTTGTTGGTTATGTCAAACAGTTACAAATCAGTTTTTTATACCTTGACAACTGTAAGAATGAATGGTATTATAATTGTGTTATCGAATACTAACTTTATGTTAGTATAGTAATTCAGTTAAGTGCCATTATTCCACGGCACTTGGTTTTAAATACTTATGTAGCTTTAACTAACTAAAAGGAGGATTTTATGAGCATAGTAATCGTAGGCGGCAATGACCGCATGGCAACACGTTATCAGGATATCTGCAAATCTTTCAATCACAAGTCCAAGGTTTTCACACAAATGCCTGCGGACTTCGAGAACAAGCTTGGTACTCCTGATCTTATGGTAGTTTTCACAGGTACCTGTTCCCACAAAATGCTTGGAGCTGTCAAGAAGAGCTCCGAGAAAAACGGCGTACCTGTTGAACACGTTCACAGCTCCAGCGTAAGTGCGCTGAAACAGCTGCTTACAGACATCAAGGGGCGCAAATATGTCCGAGCTTGAACGCAGAAGCATAGATAATGACCTTGCATTTCACAGCGCTCCCACACTTTTGGGAGTGAAATGCGCAAATCTCATTTCCTTTGACAGAAATGAGCGTACAATGGCAGAATATCTCCGTGAATTTATGGAAAAAATGTCAGTGTCTGGACTTTGTGCGGTACAGCTTTGCAAATGCAGGGAGCGTACACTTGTGTACATCTACAATGAAAAAATGCTCAGCGCATGGCTGGGTATGCCGCAGGTTCAGGACTTGCTTTCTGAGTACGGCTACACAGCGGATATGAGTATCAGGGAAAAGCTTGACTTGCTTGCGTCACGCATGAGCTGCGGCAGCTTTCCCCATGAGATAGGGGCGTTTCTCGGGTATCCTGTGGGAGATATCCGCGGCTTTATCAGCAACAGCGGAAATAATTGTCTGCTGTGCGGATACTGGAAGGTCTACGAAAACGCTGACAAAGCACGGCAGACCTTCAAAACTTATGATCGGTGCAGGGCAATCCTGTTCGATAGATTAAAATCAGGTCTGGACTTGTTTCAGGCAGTAGGAGGAAATATATGAAAACAGCAGTTATTTATTGGAGCGGCACAGGCAACACCGAGGCAATGGCTAAGGCAGCTGCCGAGGGTGCAAATGCAGAGCTTTTTGAGGTATCAGAGTTCAGCGGCAATGTTGCAGATTACGACGCATTCGCTTTCGGCTGCCCTGCAATGGGTGCAGAAGTTCTGGAAGAAGATACATTCGAGCCTTTCTTCACAGGTATCGAGGGTTCACTCAGCGGCAAGAAGGTACTTCTCTTCGGTTCATACGGCTGGGGCGACGGCGAGTGGATGCGCAACTGGTATGACCGTACAAAGGCAGCAGGCGCAGAGCTTATCGGTGATGAGGGCTTTATCGTAAATGAAGCTGCTTCTGATGATGATCTTGCAAAGCTTAAAGAGCTTGCAGCAAAGCTTGCATAAGGAGTTATAGAAATGAAAAAGATTACATCTGTTTTATGCGCAGCAGCCTGCGTTTTAGGGGTAGTTCCATTCACAGCAAACGCAGCTGACGGCGACAAGGTTTACGGCACAATGAATATCCCATATGCTGATTTTTACGCAGCAGAGCTGAACAACAGCGTTCCTGTTGACGCAGTTTCTTCCGCTACACAGAACAAGTGGAAGGGCAACGCTACAGGTAAAATGGGCGACGACGGAAAGTGGCAGAACGGCGGACTTGCAGCAGGCACCTACAATGCTGAGGGCGAAAACGGCGGCGGTAAGATCCTCGGCGTTACCTATCCTGTTGAGATCGCAAAGGCTGACCTTGAAAAGCTCAGTGATAAGATGAACTTCACAGAGCTCTCCGAGAAGCCTGTTGCTTACAAGCCTGTTACAGTTGAGAACGGCAAGGCTTCCTTCGGCAAGCTGGTTGACAGCAACGGCGAGGAAAAGCTCAGCGGCGAAATGACAGTATCGAGCCTTACAAGCTGGGGCGACTATCAGATAAATGTCAAGGGTATCCCTGCAAACTGCGACATCTACGGCGTTATCGTAAAGACCAAGGAGGGCACAGACTACGGTATGCGTGCTCTTGAGAATATCTGGAGAAACGGTCAGATAGCATGGGGCGCAGGCGTCAAGGAAAAGGAGCCTCACGGCAATACACTTTCCTCTGAGCACTACAAGTCCTCACAGGGCAAGACTATCACCGAAGTAACATTCATTACACTTAACGGCTACAGCACTCTTTCGGGACAGAACGGTTATCTTCCTTTGAAGTTTGCAGACAGCATCAAGGTGGAGAACGGCAAGTCTGGAAAGGGCAGTGTAACATTCGATAATTCTGCACTTCCTTCCGATTTCAAGGCAAAGGGCGAGGTTGCTGACGGCTTCACAGTTTCAGGCAACACCGTAAGCTACAACAACGCACAGCCGGGTAACTACACACTTACAGTTTCCGACGAGAACGGCAAGTACTCAGCTGTAAGAGGCAGCTTTACTCTTACAACAGACGCTATCCCTGTTAAGTATTCCGACGGCAAGCTTATAGCTGCTGACGGAGCTTCACTTACAGACGCTGCAAACTACCTCAAGAACATCTCAGCTGTAACAGTCGGCGAAAAGAGATACGCAGCAGGCAGAAGAGGAGCAACTATCATCGACTCACAGACAGGCGAGATAAAGCTTGACGCCAAGTCGGGGGAGGAAAATGTATTCGACGGCTCGGGCAAGTACAAGCTCACTGTTGAAGCAACAGGATATGAGAAGAACTATGAGTTCGAGATAGGCGCTGACGCTGCTGTTACAACTACAACAACAGGCGCAGCTGCAACTACTAAGAACTCAGCAACAACTACTAAGGCTGCAACTACTACAACAAAGAAGGCTACAACAGCTGCAAAGTCTGACAGCCCTAAAACAGGCGTAAACGGTGCAGCACTGCCTGTAACTTTCCTTGCACTTGCAGGAGCAGCAGCGTTTGCATTAAGAAAGAAGAAAGACTGATAATTATTATTTCCATTCTAAAATATGACCTCTGCGGCTTATGCTGCGGAGGTCAAATACTGCAAAGAGGTAATTCTTATGTTATTTTTGACCGCTCTTTTTATAGCGCTCTTTATCGCTTTTTGTCTTGACAAGCCACTGAAAAAATGTCCTGCGGCATTTTATATTTCGGCGGCTGTCCTGACTGTAGCATCTGTAGTTATTACTCAGTCTGACATAAATATTTCAAGCCGCTTTGTCCGCGATAACGTTCTCGGCATATTCTCACGGGGAGCTCTGGGTACAGCGTTCTGGGCAGTCGTCATGTGGGCAGGAGCACTTCCCAACGGCTCTGCACCGATAAAAAAGCTCATGCCCATACGCGGCGAATTATCCATAACTGCGGCTATACTTACGTTCTCCCATATCATCACATACGGAGTACAGTACATAACCGATCTCATTAAAGGCAGGACAGGCTCGGACTTCGTTGTCACAAGTATCGTATGCCTTGCAATGGTGCTGATTATGACACCGCTTACGGTGATGTCCTTCAAGAAGATACGCAAAAAGATGAATGCAAAAACATGGAAGAAGATACAGCGCTTTGCGTATATTTTCTATGCTTTTATCTATGTGCATATCCTTGTGCTTTTCGTGCCCAAGGCTCAGAAGGGCAGGGAGGGCTATTTCCTCAGTATCCTTGTATACAGCGCAGTTTTCATCGGTTATGCCGTAATGCGTATCAGAAAGTATTATATTGTCAATAAAAAGCCTGAAAAGAAGCTCGTTCCCAATACTGTATGTGCCTGTGCATTCGCTCTGCCCGTAGCTCTTTTGGGAGTATTGGCTCATAACAGCGGCGAAAATACATCTAAGCCCTCTGTAGTTACCGAGGAAAAGGCTGCAACATTTACATTTGCTCCCGAAACTACATCAGCTGCTGAAAAAGCTGTAACTACTGCAAAGGACGGCAAAAAGACCACAGAAACTACTGAAAAGGCAGATAAAGATACAAAGACTACAACAACAGCGGCTGAAACGACCAAGAAAACGGACGAAAATAAAAAAGCAGAGGAAGAAAAGCAGGAGGAAAAGCATGAAGAGCAGGAGCACAATGACGAGCCTGCACAGGAGCAGCATGAAGAAGCTCCCGCTGCTGAACCTCAGCCTTCATACAAATACAGAAACGGCGAATACGAGGCAGAAGCCGAGGGCTATGCAGGAAAGGTACACGTAAAGCTGTCCATAGAAAATGACGCCATAACAAGCATTTCCGCATGGGCTGACGAGGACGATCCCGAGTACTTCGGCGACGCCATGAATACCGTCATTCCGCAGATAGGCGCAAAGGTAAGCGCAGAGGGCATAGACGCCTGCTCGGGCGCTACCTACAGCTCAAAGGGCATTATCGAAGCGGCGCGGAAGGCTCTTGAACAGGCGATGAACTGATATGAAACAAGAAATACAACTTTTTCCCGACATTAAGCTCATTTGCGGCGGAAAGCCTGATATTGCCGATGGAAATACACTTGAAATAAGCTTTTGTATCAGCGGAGTCTGCGAGTATTCCGTAAATGGCGAATACTATTACCTGACGGAAAAAAACTGCATTATTTCCCGTCATGATGAGCGCTCTGACTGCCATACCGCCTGCTCGTCGGATTACTGCGGCATCACGCTGATGATAGACTCGCGCTATAACGGCAGGGCTTTTGCGGAGCTCCTTGATATGCCTGATATACTGCGGAATATGCAGAGCTGCGGACAGCACATATTCACTGCCGACGAAACGGTACAGAGGCTGTTTTCGGAGATATACGATACCTCCGCAGCTTCTATGCTCAGAATAAAGGTGCTGGAGCTCCTTATGCTCATGGGTGAGAAAAGGTGCTCCGTCAGCGAAAAGAACAGGCGTATCAGGAAAGTCGGCAGCTTTATAAGCGAAAACCTGTGCGAGCATTATACTATAGCACAGCTTTCTCAGCTTTATGAGACTGACCAGACTACGCTGAAAAGCAAGTTCAGGCAGACCTTTGGCTGTCCCGTTTACACCTATGCGAAATACAGGAAAATGTTTCGTGCGGCGGAGCTTCTCAGGGATACGGACATGAAGATAATAGACATTGCCGAGGAAGTGGGCTACAGCAACGCCAGCAAGTTTTCAGGAGCTTTTCGCGGCGTAATGGGGAAAGCTCCCAAAAGCTTCCAAATGGAGCGCAAAAAGGCGAGAAAATTCAAAAAACGCCCTATATCGACGGAACTTGCGTATTAGCACGGTATACCAACTTTCACCCTTTAGGAGCGGAAAGAGCCTGTTATATATGGTATCATAAGTATAACGAAACCAAATCTTTCGACATTTTTACTGAGGTGATCTTATGAAATTCAATGATATCCCATGGAAAAAAATAGGTCTTTTTGCAGGCGGTGTGCTTTTCGGCACAGCAGGTATCAGAGTCCTTTCAAGCAAGGACGCCAAGAAGTGCTATACTCACGCTACTGCTGCTGTTCTCCGTGCAAAGGAAAATGTTATGGAGACCGTAACTACAGTCCGCGAGAACTGCGATGATATCCTTTCAGACGCAAAGGAGATAAACGAGCAGAGAGCAGCCGAGGAAGAAGCTGCTGTTATCGCAGACCAGTGTGAGGAAATTGCAGACACAAGTGAAGAATAAAACCGAAACAGACCGCTCTGACGGTCTGTTTTTGTAAGAGGTGATAAATATGAAATGTAAGATAATGCATGAATCAAAAGGTCGTATGCGAGTACGCTTCTGCATAAACCGCATGACGCTTAAACAGGCTGATACTGCGGAATACGCCCTGTCTGCCGTAGTCGGCGTCACAAGGGTTCAGGTCTTTGACCGAACCTGTGATATCGTTATAGCTTATACCTGTCCGAGGGAGATAATAATAGGAGAGCTGTCTGCTTTTTCCTTTGACGACGAGAAAAATACAGCTCTTGTTCCCGAGCATACAGGCAGGGAACTGAACAAGCAGTACGAGGAAAAGCTTGCGGCTTTAGTTATCAGGAGAGCAGTGAACAAGTTCATTCTGCCCATGCCGATACGCAGGATAATATCAGTTATCAAAGCTGCAAAGTACATATTTCGGGGACTGAAATGTCTTTTGAAGGGCAGGCTGGAGGTATCCGTGCTTGACGCAACGGCAATAGGAGTATCTCTTCTCCGCGGCGATTTCAAGACCGCAGGCTCGGTCATGTTCCTGCTGAATGTGGGAGATATCCTCGACGAATGGACTCACAGAAAGTCCATAGACGACCTTGCAAGAACTATGTCTCTGGGAGTTGAGCAGGTGTGGATAAAGACCTCCGACGGACAGGAAGTCCTCATGTCCGTGAACGAGGTCCGCAGAGGCGACATGGTAGTTGTGAGAACAGGTTCTATGATACCTCTTGACGGCAAGGTGGTATCGGGAGACGCAATGGTTAATCAGGCTTCAATGACAGGCGAATCCGTACCTGTTCACAAGTCCGAGGGAGCCTACGTCTATGCAGGAACTGTTGTTGAGGACGGCGAATGTACCATAGCTGTTGAGAATACCGCAGGGGGCGGACGCTATGACCGTATCGTGAAGATGATAGAGGAGTCCGAGAAGATGAAATCCGCCGCCGAGGACAAGGCTTCACACCTTGCCGATAAGCTTGTACCGTGGAGCTTGGGCGGTACTATGCTCACATGGCTGCTGACAAGAAACGCCACAAAGGCGCTGTCCATACTTATGGTGGACTTCTCCTGCGCATTGAAGCTTGCAATGCCTATCTCGGTTCTTTCGGCAATGCGTGATTGCAGCCGCGCAGGCATAACCGTAAAGGGCGGACGCTTCATGGAAGCAATTGCCGAGGCTGATACTATAGTTTTCGACAAGACGGGAACTCTTACACATTCAAGCCCGAGAGTTGCTCAGGTCATAACCTTCGGAGACCGTGACGAGGACGAAATGCTTCGTCTGGCGGCTTGTCTTGAAGAGCACTATCCCCATTCAATAGCCAATGCGGTAGTTGCCGAGGCTGAAAAGCGCGGACTTATCCATGAGGAATTCCATTCCAAGGTCGAGTACGTCGTTGCACACGGCATTTCCAGTATGGTAGAGGGGGAGCGCGTACTCATCGGAAGTCATCATTTCATTATCGAGGACGAGCAGTGCACTCCGCCTGACGAGCGTGTTTTCAGACACCTGCCAAAGGAGTATTCTCACCTTTATCTTGCCATTGGCGGCGAGGTAGCAGCTGTTATTTGTATCGAGGATCCGCTCCGTGAAGAGGCTGCGGACGTTGTGAAAAAGCTCCATGAATACGGCATATCAAGGGTAGTTATGATGACAGGTGACAACGAGCGCACAGCTAAGGCTGTTGCGGAAAAGGTAGGCGTTGACGAGTATCACGCAGAGGTGCTTCCCGAGGACAAGGCAGCCTTTATACGCGCTGAGCATGAAGCAGGGCGCAGGGTAGTAATGATAGGCGACGGCGTCAACGATTCTCCTGCACTCAGCGAAGCAGACGCAGGCATAGCCATAAGCACAGGTGCTGCAATTGCCCGTGAGATAGCGGATATCACCATATCTGCCGACGACCTGTACGCCCTTGTGGAGCTGAAACGTCTGAGCAACGCGCTTATGTCCCGTATCGGCTGGAACTACCGTACTATCATCGGCTTCAACGGCGGACTGATAGCACTTGGAGTTCTCGGCGTATTGCCGCCTGCCACATCAGCACTCCTGCATAATGCTTCAACTCTGGCAATAGGCCTCAGAAGCATGACCGAGCTGAAAAACTAAGATATACAAAAAGCTCTGACAGTTTAACCATGATACTCATATAGAAGTTTTATAATTATTATTGAGAGAACCCCTTTTGAAAAAGGGGCTTCTCTCAAACTCTCTCCCTAAAACTTTCGTTTTGTTTTTTCACAGATAGGGCGCACCTGCATTTTTGCAGGTCTTTTTTTATTTAAGAAGCGCCCTATCTGCGAAAAAACCAGATAAAAGTCTTTGGAAAGGGGTATGGGGGAGAACCTTTCCTCAGAAAGGTTTCCCCCATAATTAACTGTAAGCTTCTATATAAGTGTTGCGGTTATGCTGTCGGAGCATTTTTTGTATATTCGTTTTTATGCCATACGATTTGATGGAGCATTGTTAAAACTATTTTATTTGTATATACTAACTTATATAAATGACCTATATTGCCCGATAATATCAAAACTGCCGAAATGGAGAAAAAGTCCTTGACAATTGTCATTTTTTATGCTAACATATGAATAGATATTCAAGTGTTCAAATAAACATAATGATTACATGGATATAAATAATGACGTAAGGAGAGAAAGGTTATGAGTGAGAAAGAGAGAAAATTCCTTGAAGTACGCGGACTTAAAAAGAGTTTCGGCAGCGGCGAGACTAAGCAGGAGGTACTGAAGGAACTGGATTTCACAGTGGGCAAGGGCGAGTTTTGTGTACTTCTGGGACCGTCGGGCTCTGGTAAATCAACATTGCTGAATATTCTCGGAGGGATCGACAGCGCCGACGCAGGGGAGATAACTATAAACGGCGATAAACTGGCGGAAATGGACGAGAAAAGTCTTACACGCTACCGCCGCAAGCACTTGGGCTACGTTTTTCAGATGTACAATCTTATCCCTAACCTCAACGTAAAGGAAAACATCGAAACAGGCGCTTACCTCTCTGATAAGCCTCTTGATATCGACGAATTGCTGAAGATACTGGGACTTTACGAGCACCGCTATAAGCTGCCAAATCAGCTCTCGGGCGGTCAGCAGCAGAGAGTATCCATAGGACGCGCTATCGTCAAGAATCCCGATATACTGCTCTGCGACGAGCCTACGGGAGCTCTTGACTACAAGACCTCAAAGGAGATATTACAGCTCATCGAGGAGGTCAACAAGAAGTACGGCAATACTATCATCATGGTTACACATAACGAAGCCATAAAGCAAATGGCAGACCATGTGATAAAGCTCCGCGACGGCAAGATAAGACACGATACCGTCAATAAGGAAAAGCTGACAGCCGCTGAAATTGAGTGGTAAGGGAGTGATTTTATGGATAAGAAGATATCATTCGGCAAGCGTCCGAAGAATCCCCTTAACAAGCGCGTCTGGAAGGATATGCTCCGCGACTGGAAGCGCTACCTGATGATAGGTCTCATGCTCATAGTAACTATCGGTTTTGTTTCGGGAATGTATGTTGCAAACAACAGTATGCTCAACACCCTTGACAAAAACGTTGCAGAGATGAAGCGTGAGGACGGTCATTTCACACTTTCAAAAAAGGCTGACGAAGCCACTGTAAAGGCTATTGAAACAGGCGCAATGGCAGACGTACCTGCGGTATACCGTGAACGTGCCTACGATGAAGCCGCCGACGAGGTTGAAAAGGCTGTAAATGAAGCCGTGGAAGAAAAGGTTGCCGAGCAGGTAAAGGACGCCATAAAAACTCAGGTAACAGACGCAATCGATGAGAAGCTCGCCGCTGCAAAGGCTATGGGAGCTGATATTCCTGCGGCTCAGCGGGAGGAGATGATAAGCTCCGCCCTTGATACTGCTATAAAAGAGAATTACGACAAGGCTTACGATGAAGCTTTAAAGACTGCAAAGGACTCGGAGGACTACAAAAAAGCTCTTTCCGACGCAATGGACGAGGCAAAAAAGGAAATAGACAAGGAAATAGACGAAAAATACGCCGAAATAGAGGAACGCTACGAGCTTAACGAAAAATTCGAGCCCGTACCCGTTACGGTTTATGAGCTTTTCTATAAGGATACAGATGAAGCTATCCCCTCAAAGGCTGATTATTCGGGAACTATCCGAGTTTACGGCGAGCGCGGCAACATCGACCTTTATGATATCCTCAAGGGACGTGCTCCCGAAAATGAGAACGAGATAATAATTGACCGTATGCACGCCGACAACGCAAAGATAAAGGTGGGAGATACTCTCAAAGTTGGCGATATGGACTTTGAGGTAGTCGGACTTGCGGCTTTTGTGGACTACAGCGCACTTTACGAGAGCAATACCGATACTATGTTTGACGCTCTCACCTTTGACGTGGCTATGACTACAAATGAGGGCTTTGCCCGTATACGTGCAAATACGGTTGCAAACTACGCATTTGCCTATAATAATAAGCCTGCCGACGAGTACGAGGAAAAGGATATGTCCGAGCATTTCCTCAAATCCCTCATCACACAGACAGCAGTCTCCGATACCGAGGAGCTTGAAATAAAGGACTATGTTCCTGCCTATGCAAACCAGTCCATGAGCTTTGCAAGAAACGATATAGGCAAGGATAAGGCTATGGGCGGAGTTCTCCTGTACATACTCACTGCTGTTTTAGCGTTCATTTTTGCGGTAACTATCAGCACTACATTAGAGCAGGAGGCTTCTGTTATCGGTACTCTCAGGGCTTCGGGCTATACAAGGGGAGAGCTTCTGCGCTACTACATGAGCGCTCCGCTGCTTATTGTCATTATTGCCTCTGTCATAGGCAATGTACTGGGATATACCGTGTTCAAGAATACAGTGGCAGATATGTACTACAGCAGCTACAGCCTGCCTGCATTTGAGACTTTGTGGACTCCCGAGGCGTTTATCAAAACAACTGTGATCCCCATAGTGCTCATGCTCATTATAAATGCATTCGTTATCACAAAAACGCTGAAGCTCTCGCCGCTGCGCTTCCTGCGTCACGACCTGAAGCGCAATAAAAGGAAAAAGGCAATAAGACTGCCGAGGTGGAGATTCCTCAAGCGCTTCAGAATGCGCGTATTTTTGCAGAATATCCCCAATTACATCATGCTTTTCGTGGGTATAACCTTTGTTATGCTGCTTATCTCAATGGCTGTGGGAATGCCCGAGACGCTGTCCTATTATCAGGATAATATGAGCGATATGATGTTTGCCGAGGAGCAGGTTATCCTCAGCAGCACCGAGGACGAGGACGGAAATCTCATCACAACTGACACAGAGGGTGCAGAGCGCTTCTCAATAACCTCTCTTGAGAGAAAGTCCGAGAGCTATAACGAGGAGGTATCAGTTTTCGGTATCGAAAACGGCAGCAAATATGTACATATAGGCAAAACCGATGATGATTCCGTATATATTTCCAGGGCTTTCGCGGAGAAATACGGCGTTCAGGCAGGCGATACCATAACTCTTTCCGAGAAATACGAGCATAAGGACTACGACTGGAAGGTCTATGACATCTATGACTATTCCGCAGGAGTTGCCGTATTCATGGAAAACGAACAGTTCAACAGGGTGTTTGACAAGGACGAGGGCGATTTCAGCGGATATATGTCCAATAAAATGATAAAGGACATCGACAGCGAATACATCGTCAAGGAAATAACCACTCAGGATATGATGAAGGTAGCAGACCAGCTTGACAAATCAATGGGTTCATATATGCTGTATTTCCAGTATGTATGCTTTATAGTGGCAGCGATAATACTTTATCTGCTGACAAAGATAATCATTGAGAAAAACGAGCGCTCTATCTCCATGACGAAGATACTTGGCTACGAAAACGGCGAGATAGCGTCACTTTACCTCATACCGACGGCGATAGTGGTGTTCTTCTCGGAGTTTCTTGCAATATACATAGGCTATTTGCTTATGCAGTTCTTCTGGAAGCTGATAATGATGAAGATGAGCGGCTGGTTTGCATTTATAATGCCTGTTTCGGGCTTCGTAAAGGAGTTCCTCCTTGTATTTGCCGCATATCTTGTCATTACTGTGCTTGACTTTATCCGTATCCGCAAAATACCGAAGGTCCTTGCGCTTAAAAATATGGAGTAATTCTCTTTAATGTATATGGTAAATATGCGTTTAATGCAGAATCTTATATTTAATTATGGGGGAAACCTTTCTTAGGAAAGGTTTCCCTCAATTTCTTTTAAAAGGCTTTTAGTTGTTTTTTATCCGCGCTTGTTGCTATTTTATCAATTATGTGCTAAAATAGGAGCTGATGATTTTCAAAACATAAAATTATTGCCCGTAATGTAACACTTTAACAGGCTGCTCCGATTGTTGTATATGAAAGGTGGCGCCTTACAAAACAAATCGCAGGGAGGAATGTAAATGACAAGCAGAGAACTGACAGCTCTTATGGAAAAATCACCCGTCAGCTGTCACAAGGCTCTCGTCAAGGAATATGGCAGATACGTTTATGCTATTGCCTACAATAAGCTCAGGGGCTGCGGCACCAGCGAAGATATAGAAGAATGTGTAAGTGATGTTTTTGCAGCTCTTTTTATGCAGTGTGAATATGACCTGTCATCTGAGAACGATCTGAAATACCTCATCGGAACTATCGCAAAAAGAAAGGCTATCGACTACTTCCGAAGCCTTACCGCAAGAGAAAGCCATATATCCGAGACTGACGAGGACGATATGAGAGAGCTTGTCTCGGACTTCAGCGTTGACGAACGCGTTGACCGCTCGGAACTCCGCCGCGTGCTCCTCGACAAGATAGACGAGCTGGGCGAGCCGGATTCGACTATTCTTATCCAGAAATTTTACTATAACCGAAATTCCAAGGAAATTGCAGAGAGCGTTTCTATGACGGCTACGGCTGTCAGACAGAGATGCTCAAGAGCTATGGACAAGCTGCGCACTAAGCTTGTGGAAGTCGGATTGGGAAGATAAGGAGGGGAGCTATTATGAGAAAGAAAAACATATTCGATGTTCTCGAAAATGCGGAGAATGATTCTATGGAAAGATTAATAGACAAATGCCCCGAAATTTCAGATGAACAGCTCGACAAGATATTCAAGATGAGCGAAAAGAAATTCAGAAAGCAAAGGGCAGAAAAAGAAAGAACAGAGAGAGATAATACTATAAAAATGACCGAAAACGACTTAGTTGAGGGCGTTGAGCACAGCAAAAGACCTGTATGGCTCACACCGCTGACAACAGCTGCTTCTGTACTGCTTATTGCAGGTATCGCTATCGGCAGCACAGCAATGATGAAAAGACACACCAAGCCAAACGGAGGGGGCGGCGGTGTAACTCCTGCCGTTACGGTCACAACATCAACAGGAACAGGCACAAATATCGTATCCACGGACAAAAACGGTTCAACTATCACAGGAACCGCCATAACAACGACTACTACGACTGTAACATCAGCAGGTGACGGCAGTGACCAAAACACAGCCGATACTGAGTTCATCAAGCCGTTTGTGGGCAGGTGGAGATATGAAATGTCAGACATAAACGACCTTGATGTCCCCGAATCTGCGGGTTATATGGGTACAGTTGAAATAACAGCTGACGCAGCATACATCATGACAGACAACAGCGGTAATGTCTCACACGGCACTATCAGCAATGCTACAGAGGAAATCGGCGGAACAAGTATACAATGTCTTGATTTCTCTGTAAATGAAAGCGGAGCAAACGATTTCCTGACCAGACGTGCTTATTATGATGAATCCAGACCTTATGAGCTCCATTTCGGCAACAGCAACATTGCACGACTTGTACGCGAAGAGTACGTCGAGCCCACAGATACGAGCTGGCAGTCTGCATACAGAAAAGAGCTTCTAAAACATTATAACAAAGCAGGAATACCATATAATGATCCGATGTGGGATCTTCAGGATATAGACGGCGACGACATACCTGAACTTCTGATATCGACAGGCACTCAAAAAGACGACTGTGTATACATCTACTATTACGAAAACGGCGAAGCAAAAGATCTTAATAATACTGTGCAGACGATCCCCTACGGAGAGTACGGCGTTACAAATATCTGCAAGGAAGAACACTATATAGGTCATAACTATACTGATAACCGCGTTACATACTACGAAATGACAAAGTTAAAGGACCACTATCCGATATGCGATATATTTACTTATTACTATGACCTTGAACAAGCAGGTGAAACGCCTTACGGTCTGAACGCCAGACCTGTCAGCGAAGAGGAATTCAACCAAAAGGTCGACGAATACAATTCCAAGAACTGGATAACAGTCGGCAGACAGTATCGTTTAGGTGACTTCTCACCGCTGCTGGACAAATGATATCACGCAAAAAGCCGTAAAGAAGTTTTAGCTTCTTTACGGCTTTTTTTAAGAATAAAGAATAGAGAAAAAATAATAAATAATAATTAAGGTATCCGTTTCACGGATATAATAAAAAAAATATCGCCGAAGGCGATACCACTATTATTCTTTATTCATTAGTATTTTTTCTTTATTATTTCAGAGGGCGTGATAAATTTCTTTATCACGCCCTCGCTAAACGAACTGATATGTCCATTTTCGGGAGATTTTCTTAGAGGTTATCAAAAAGCATTATTGCTGTATCTCGGGTTTATAAGCATTTGTATTGATATCAACAATTTCAGGTCTTAAAAATGTTCCTGTCTTGAAAACAAGTGAAATGTAGATATTGTATTTTTCGCCGTTTATAGTCACTTCCTGAGCCAGTTTATCGTAAAGATCGCTTTTGTCCGTGGGGAAATAATCACCCCAGCTGCCTTTTATTTGATAATCATAATCCATATCCTTATATTTGTTGCAGAATGCGAACTTTTCCTCATCACTTGCAAACTTGAAGTCTTTTTTATCTATCATCTTTTTCAGGTCGCCGCTCAGCATATTATAGTCGATATAATCGCCAAGCTCGCTTATTCCTGTGCATTTGCTGTCCATTTTTTCATAGAATCTGTTGCAGTAACACCTTTTAGCCACTGTACTCAGCGGTAATGCCGCCAATAAAGCTCCTGCTGTAATTATAGATATCAAGCCGCGTTTTAGTATTTTTTTCTTTTTAAGTTCCATAAATATGTCTCCTTATATCATTTTTTCAGCATTGCCCCGAAGGAGGAAGCTTCGGGGCATATAAACGCAGCCCCGAATAAAGGGAAAAACGAGGCATTGTTTCTGCATAAGCTTTGTATAGATCTCCCTTTAATATAATAAACGGAACAAAATTATAAATTGTTACATTTTTTTGAAATATTTTGTGCCACAAGGCTGTAATTTTTTTTTGAATCCACTCTTGCAACATCGTATTTCTCCGAATTTACGCTGTTTTTGAAGAATCATTGGTAGATAAAAAATTTGTGTCCAACCAATTTTTCTACCAAATTGTCTACCAAAACCATTCGATTTTCTTTCTTCTTTACTCTCAAATTCAGACCAAATCTTTTTTTGGTAGATTCGGTCATGTTGCATTCTGTGTCATTTCAGGGGTATCTGTACCCTCATTCGTGCCATCAAGCCCCTCTCCACTGAGAAGCCTTGCAATCTTGTCAGCCGACTCGATTCTTGAACTATACTCAAGGTGACTATAATAGTTTGCCGTCACATTAAAAGTACAATGACCGAGCCACTCCTGCACCGCCTTCATCGGAACTCCGCTTGCCACCAAAAGACTGGCACATGAATGGCGGAGGTCATGGAATCTCAGCGGTTTCAGATTATTGTGCTGAACCATATAGCAAAAGTGACCTGTCACGAAGTTCGGTTCAAGGAGCTTTCCGAGGTTATCACGGCATACAAAGCCGTCATACTCCCTGTCAAATTCGCTTCCAAGCTGTTCAGAGAACATTTCTTCCTGCCTCTTTCGCTCCAAGAGCATACGCTCAATATGCGGAATCAGCGGAAAGGTTCTCACGCTCGACTTCGTTTTCAGCTTGTTCTCAACACGGATTTCCTTTTTGCCGTCAGTAAAGACACATACGACCTTACGGCGAACCGTGAGCGTTTTATGCTCAAAGTCAATTGCATCCCACTTCAAGCCGATGATCTCACACTTGCGCAGACCGTAATAGGCAGCGATATGAACCACAAGCTCCAATCTGTCTCCTTTGAATACTTCAAAGAGCTTGTCAAGCTCCTCCTTATTATAGAAGCTCGATTCGTGCTTTTCTGCTTTCGGGAGATCAGTCTTATCATCGGGATTGGCAGGAATTATATCCATCTTCACAGCGTATTTCAGCGCACGGTGAATATTGACATGATACTGTCTGATCGTACTGCCCTTGCGCCCAAGATCATAAAGGTCGTTGTAAAACTTCTGAAGCTGAAGTGGAGTGACCTCACTGAGAAGAAGATGCGGAAATTCTTTGTCGAAGTATTCTGAGATTCTGCCGATACTGTGTCTGTACGAATCATATGTGGTAAACGCAATAGTAGGCTTCGCATTTTCAAGCCAATGCTTGAGGTATTCTGTAAACTCATATTCGGAGCTATCAGTAGAGCCGTCTGCGTTAGCACTGACTGCTTTGCTGATATTCGCTACCTTACCCGACATAAAATCTTCGCTGAACTTGCTGACAATTTCATCAACCTTTGCCGAGAGGACTTTCTTGGCACACTTTTCGGGTAGGTCTGTTCCTACCCATTTTCTTTTTCTCTTGTTGTTGACATCCTTGTAGTCGAAAACTACATAATGTTTGCCGTTCTTCACGGCGGTAATGTACTTAAAAGGCAGACTTGCTTTCATTTTCAATATCCTCCAATCACGATGAAAGCGGTAGAATAGCCTGCTGTTGACTATTTTATCATAGCGCAACACAACATTTTTTTCAAGACTTTTCTACCAACTTCTCCGAAATCTGTGTTTTGACCGGATTTCGGGGTTCATTCTTGTGCGCTTTGCAGAACGTAATATATCACAGCCACCTTAGCGACTTTGATGTTCCGTCCGCAGGGTATTCGCTTGATCTGCCCACTATTGATTAGAAGATAGGCACGTCTGCGCCCAATTCCGAGCATCTTGCAAATATCATTCACGCTTAGTATTTCGGGATACCCCTCGTACATTACCCTGTATGCTTCTTCTGCTGTTAATGTATCCATAGCCCCATTGCTCCAGTTCAGCAAGCTGAGACTTGATTGCCGTTTCTCCGTCCTCACAGATAGACACAAGTCCGGCTATCGTGAAATTCCATGTAGGCGGAAGATCATTGATTTTACCAAGCAGTCCTATCGAATCACAGCCTATATTGGTAGACCGCACGAAGCAGTTACTTAGAACAGCATAGCCGCCTGACCTATGTACACGGCATATCGTATCCGGTACTGTCTTTTTCGTTCTATTATTCTTGTCCATTTCTCTCACCTCTGCTTATGCTCCGTACACGAATTCCATGTTTGATATTCGCAGCTTGTTGACCGCATAGACGAAACCATACGGCTTTTTGACTTCAAGGAGGAAACCTCTCCTGTGCAGTTCGTTCACTGCTTCTCTGATCTCTGCATAACTGAACCGTGCAAGTTCTGCGACGGTATTCAATTCCTCAGCAGTAGAGTAATCCTTATCAGACTTATTCAGCATGACGGTCAGCACCGCATCACTGGCGGCAGCTTCAAAATGATAGTTGAGCAGACTGATCTCAGTAGGGTTTGGCATAGAAAGACCTCCTTGACATAGTTCATCTGAAAATAAAAAACGCTCCCCATTGCTGAGAAGCGATATACGGTATTCAATTTTGGGCATAAAAATAGCGGACAGCGCTTCACTTGTTATGAAACACCGTCCGCTATTGTCCATTATTCAGTTTACTTTGTCAACAGGCTTTCTACCGTTTGTTTTAGGGTTTCTACCAACTTTCTACCAACCAAATCGGCGGTAGGCATCTACCAAGTTTCTACCAAAATATGATTGATGCTTGAAATTTTCGGTTTTGCGCTGATTCGGCAGTTCTATGATTTCTACCAGAAAAAACGACGTAGATTCGGGCATTAAATGAGCTGAACTGCAACAGAGTGACACAGATTGCAATATCTCAAAAAATTTTTGAAAAAAATTTTCGCCTGATGAAAATAATTAAAAGCAAAAATCGTCTCATTAACCATAATATTAATAAAAAAGCGTTATAACTAATTATGGGGGAAACCTTTACTCAGAAAGGTTTCCCCCATAAAAAACTATAAGCTTTTATATTAGTACTGTGGATATACAGGAGCGTTATTCTTCCTCGGGTACTTTTATTTCGCCCACTATCGGTACAGGATCGATACCCTGCTTTGTATAGTAGTCGGAAAGAGCTGCGCGGACAGCCTGCTCCGCAAGCACAGAGCAGTGGATCTTTACTGCGGGAAGTCCGTCAAGAGCTTCTACGACAGCCTGATTTGTAAGCTTCAGTGCGTCGTCTATGGACTTGCCCTTGATGAGCTCGGTAGCCATTGAAGATGTGGCAACTGCCGCACCGCAGCCGAATGTCTTGAACTTAACGTCAGTAATTGTATTATCGTCTATTTTGAGATACATTTTCATGATATCTCCGCATTTTGCGTTGCCTATCTCGCCGACTCCGTCAGCATCCTCTATTTCGCCCACATTTCGCGGATTTGAAAAATGATCCAGAACCTTTTCACTGTAAAGCATATATATTCTCCTTTATTATTCGTAATCTTCGCCCTTCATCATTCTTTCCCAGACAGGGGACATAGAGCGCAGGCGCTCAACAATCTTGGGAACTACTTCGAGAATGTAGTCTACGTCCTCGTCGGTTACGTCCTCCTCAATGGAAAGGCGCATAGAGCCGTGAGCTACGGCGTGTTTCAGACCGAGAGACAGCAGAACGTGGGACGGATCAAGTGAGCCCGATGTACAAGCCGAGCCAGATGAAGCGCAGATACCGTTCATATCCAGCATGAGCAGCAGGGATTCGCCCTCGATACCCTCGATAGAGATGTTGAGATTTCCTGGGAGACGCTTGTCCCTGTCGCCGTTAAGACGTGTATAGGGGAGCTTGAGTATACCGTCGATGAGCCTGTTTCTGCGGGGAGTTATCACAGCTGCCTTTTCTGCGATATTGCGTGTTGCAGCTTCGATAGCAACTCCCAGACCTACGATAGCAGGGACGTTTTCCGTGCCTGCACGCTTGCCGCGCTCCTGACCGCCGCCGTGGATAAGATTGGGGAGGACAAGTCCCTTGCGGATATACAGAGCGCCGATACCCTTCTGAGCGTGTATCTTGTGTCCCGAAAGTGAGAGCATATCTATGCCCTGCTTGTGGACGTCTATCTCAACGTGTCCCACAGCCTGAACGGCGTCGGTATGGAAGAGAACGCCCTTTTCGTGGCATATGGCAGCTATTTCCTCTATGGGCTGTATAGTGCCTATCTCGTTGTTGGCGTACATTATAGTAACAAGAGCTGTGTCCTCGCGGATAGCCTTTCTGATATCCTCGGGATCAATAAGTCCCTTGTCGCTTACGGGGATATAAGTCACCTCAAGGCCGTGCTTTTCGAGGTATTCCGTGGTGTGGAGCACAGCGTGGTGCTCGAAAACGGAAGTAATGATGTGCTTCTTGCCCTTTTTAGCCATGAGCTCCGCAGTACCCTTGATAGCCCAGTTGTCAGCCTCAGAGCCGCAGCTTGTGAAGTATATCTCACGGGGCTCTGCGCCGAGAGCCTTTGCCACCTTTTCACGGGCAGTCTCCACGTCTTTCTGAGCGTCGCGTCCCAGCTTGTAAATGCTTGAAGCGTTGCCGTAAGCCTCGCGGAAATGGGGCAGCATAGCCTCCAGAACCTCCTCCGAGACTGCCGTAGTAGCGGCATTATCGGCGTATATAAAACGTTTTTCCATATTTATCCTCCAGTGTATATGAAGTATTCCTATTGACTTAGTATATTATAGCACAAGGTGTTTTGAAATGCAAGACGTGTTACCCCTGTGAAACAAAGCCTGTTATATACATTATATAATAGACCGAGGACACGATATTTCAGTTATAGGTTTTGTCTATAACCAGCTATGAAATTTATGCATTGGACAAATATATAAAACCGATGTATAATATAGGCATACCAAAGGAAAGGAGAGGTACAATGAAACAACTGAATATGCTTGACCGTCTCCGTTCTGTAGTCAGAGGAACAGACCGAATGTGCGGCAGACGATGTTTCTGATATAAACTTGTACGCGAATAGATCATTATTAATATAAATTTGAAATTAAAGATTTTCAGGAGGAAATTACAATGGCTAATAATAAATTACATTTTGAGACACTTCAGCTTCACGTTGGACAGGAGCAGGCTGATCCTGCAACAGACGCAAGAGCAGTACCCATTTATGCGACTACATCTTACGTTTTCCATGATTCACAGCACGCCGCAGACCGCTTCGGTCTCAAGGACGCAGGCAACATCTACGGCAGACTTACAAACTCCACACAGGACGTTTTTGAGAAGAGAATAGCTGCTCTTGAAGGCGGTATCGCAGCTCTTGCAACAGCTTCGGGCGCAGCTGCTATCACATACACGATTCAGGCACTTGCTAAGGCAGGGGAGAACATCGTCGCTTCAAAGACTATCTACGGCGGCACATACAATCTCCTTGCACATACACTTCCGCTTTACGGCATAACAACAAAGTTTGCCGATCCCGACGTTGAGGGCAGCTTTGAGTCCCTTATCGACGAGAACACAAAGGCTCTCTACATCGAGACACTGGGCAATCCCAACTCCAACGCTATCGACATCGAGAAAATAGCTAAGATAGCTCACGCACACAATATCCCTCTCGTAGTTGACAATACATTCGCAACTCCTTATCTTGTCCGTCCTATCGAGTACGGCGCAGATATCGTTGTACATTCCGCAACCAAGTTCATCGGCGGTCACGGTACAGCTATCGGCGGTGTCATCGTAGACAGCGGCAACTTCGACTGGGCAAAGTCAAAGCGCTATCCATGGGTATCAGAGCCCAATCCAAGCTACCACGGCGTAAGCTTCACAGCAGCAGTTGGCGCAGCTGCATTCGTAACATATATCCGCGCGATACTTCTCCGCGACACAGGAGCTACAGTTTCACCGTTCCACGCATTCATCTTCTTACAGGGACTTGAAACACTTTCTCTCCGCGTAGAGCGCCACACAGAGAACGCTAAGAAGATAGTTGAGTACCTTGCAAATCATCCGCAGGTAGAGGCTGTTCACCACCCGTCACTGAGCTCCGAGAAGAGCCATGAGGTATACAAGAAGTACTTCCCTAACGGCGGCGGCAGCATCTTCACCTTTGATGTAAAGGGCACAGAGGACGACGCAAAGAAGTTCATCGACAATCTTGAGATATTCTCACTTCTTGCAAACGTTGCCGACGTTAAGTCCCTCGTTATCCACCCTGCTTCAACTACACATTCACAGCTCACAGAAGCAGAGCTTGCAGAGCAGGGAATAAAGCCCAATACTATCCGTCTTTCGATCGGTACAGAGCATATCGACGACCTTATCGCAGCTCTTGACGGTGCATTTGCAGCGATAAAATAAAAGCCTGACAAGGTGACCTCCATAGTATAAAAGAGCCCGAAAGAAGAATATTCTTCTTTCGGGCTTTCGCATTATTTTTACTTCCGTAACTAATATTATAACATTTTTTTAAGGTTATTTCAAGCTGCAAGATATACAATATTTTTAGCGAATAATTGTGAGATTTACTGCGGGCTAAAACATTGAATTTTTCATAAAAATACAGTATAATTTAAATATGGGCATAAAATAATGCTGTGCAAAAGTATTATTTTGTGCAATTTGCAAAAAATGCAAATATCGAAGTACCTGTTTTTCTTGGCAATTCGTAACATTAATTTAAGAAAAGGAGTTTTACTATTATGGCTTTTAAAGTAATGGGCGTAACAGCAGGAAGAAAGGACAGCAACAGTGAGATATTACTTAAAGAGGCGCTGCTTGTCTGTCAGGAGCAGGGCGCAGAAGTGTCCATGATAAACCTGAGAGATTTCAATCTCCTTGACTGCAATGGCTGTACATCTTGTACCATAGGTATGTCTATGGGCAAGAATACAGGCTGTTCGCTTAAAAATGCAGACGATAAGGACAGGATAATGCAGGTTTTCCTGGATCAGGACGCAGTTATTTTCTCAGCTCCTACATATGAGCTCATGCCCTCGTCGCTGTTTCTCAAATTCATGCACAGAAACTTAGTATACGAGACAGCTTTTCTCACCAAGATAGGCGCTATCCAGCATCGTGACCGCGTAGGCGCTCTCATGGCGGTAGGCGGCTCAACACGTTCATGGCAGTCAATGGCTCTTGAATGTATGCAGATAACCACCGTTACAAGCAGCTTCAAGATAGTAGATATGTATATGGCAACAATGGTGCCTGCACCTGCACAGGTGCTCCTCCACGAGGAAAAGCTTGCCCGTGCAAGAGAGATAGGCGCAAACGTTATGAAGGCTCTGAATACACCTCCTGCTGAGCGCAAGTGGCTGGGCGAGCCCGATTACGGCTGGTGTCCTAACTGTCACAGCAACTGCCTCTGCTTAGGCGAGGAGCAGTGGGGCGGCTTGAAGTATCCTATCGAGTGTGCAGTCTGCGGAGCAGGCGGCGACCTTGAAAAGACTCCTGACGGCAAATGGAAGTTCGTCATCGCAGCCAACGGACTGGAGCGTGACCGTACCACAGAGGAGGGACGCGGAGTTCACTGCGACGAGATAGCCGATACACAGGGCGGCTTCTTCATGGATCCCGAGAAGCCGAAGATAGTTGCACAGAGACTTGAAAAGTACAAGAAGATAACCTTCAAGGGACTTGAATAATGATCCAAACAGCCGTAAGGAGCTTCCTTATGGCTGTTTTTTTATGCGGATATAAAAATTTTTTTGATGTTAGTGTTGCTTTATTGACTGTTATATGGTACAATAAAAAGGCTGAGGCTCCAAACTGTTTTGTTCGTAGAATAATAAAGCTTCTTTCGCACATTCGGCGGCATTAAATATGAGCAGTTTTTTCTGAAAGTGAAATATAACTCCCGAAAAAACGATTATATATAATGAAACACGAACAAAGGGCTTCGGATATCACTCCTACGGGAGCAGAAAGAGGAACAATAATGATATATACATCAAATAAAGCGCAGGAGCTGTCTGCGTAATGGCTTACAAAGTAAAAAAAGGACGGCTTATTCTGGCAATAGGTATTTTTACGGCAGTATTTACGGTAATGCTTGCAGTTTTTCTTGCCATTGCCCTGAAGATAAAAAAGCCCGAAAACAGCAGCGAAGTTTCCGAAGCGACTACTGCGGCTTCAACTGCGGAAACTACCGTGACCTCTGTCACTACTACAGCAGTTACCACAACTGAGGTAACTGCTACTATAGCGCATATCGAGGATATAAACTGCAACAGTGCGGTACTGTACTCTATGGGCGGCAAAAAGCTTCTTTATGAGGACAAAATAAATGAAAAATATGCTCCTGCCAGCCTTACGAAGCTGCTTACGGCGGCTGTGGCGCTGAAATACGTAAATGCGGAGGCTGTATTCCACGTAGGCTCGGAGCAGGCTCTCGTTCACGCCAATTCAAGCCTTTGCGGACTTATGGCAGGTGATGAGCTGACTTTGCAGGACCTTGTTACGGGACTTCTTATGTCCTCGGGCAACGACGCGGCGTATACCATAGCAGTTTCCACAGCCCGTGCCCACAGCCGCAATCCCGATATGACCGACAGTGAAGCTGTTGAGTATTTCTGCGGCATGATGAATAATTTTGCTGACTTCATAGGCATGAAGAACAGCCACTTCACCACTCCCGACGGCTGGGACGACGCCGACCAGTATATCACGGCGGCTGACCTGATAGTCCTTACGGAATATGCTATGTCAGTACCCGAGATAAGCGAGGTCGTGGGAGTTCACAGCAGGGAAGTGGAGATAAGCTCAGGCAGGATACTTGGCTGGGAGAACTCCAACGAGCTGCTGAATCCTGACAGTCCATATTATACAGAGGGAGTATTCGGCGTAAAAACGGGAACTACCGATTTAGCAGGAAACAATCTCATAACTGTATACAAGAAAAACAGAAGAACATATATCGTGGTAGTATTGGGCTGCGATACCGACGACGAGCGCTATATGCTCACCAAGGAGCTTCTGTCATACTGCGAATAACAGCAAAAGGGCGTGATTTTCATCACGCCCTTAATCTGTATATTCTGTGTGGTTCTTGCCGTTGTTTTTGCCCTTATAAAGGCGTTTATCGGCTGTTGTGATAACGTTGTCTATCTTGTCCACGGGGATTCCCTTGCTTACGCCGAATGTCATTGTAACTCCGAATTCAACATCGTCTATCTCAAAAACGTGACTGCGGAGCATTTTATGTATCTGCTCGGTAAAGGCAACGCCCTTTTCTATACTTGCATTCGGTATTACGAAGAGGAACTCCTCGCCGCCCCACCTTGCGGCATATCCGCCGTCGGGAATAAAGTTTATAAACTGATTCGATACGTAAACAAGCACCTTATCGCCTACATCATGACCGTAGGTATCGTTTATCCTCTTAAAGTTGTCGATATCTCCGATACCGATGATATACTGGCTTCTCGGAGAGCAATCTCTTCTGATAGAGCGGATATTCTCGTTCATAGCACGGCGGTTGAAAAGATGTGTAAGAGGATCCTTGGAAGCCTGCTCCTTAAAGGTCTCACGCTGGTCTACAAGCTGGAACTCCTTATACTCACGGATAAAGATATTTGAAACGCCTGCGACCAGCATAACGAAAACTCCGATGACTGCGTTTGTTATCTGTATCGCCTTTATTACGTCGTTATCATCGAATACATACTTTACATCGGCGTTGTAGTCCATGGTTATCTTGTAGTAAAGGAAAAGCCCCAGAGACACCGCAGATATGATAAACGGTACATATATCTTCCGTGTATACGTCAGGAACGTAGCAGGGATTATCAATATGAAGAACATTGCAAAATCGGGCTGCCACCCCAGAAGGTGCGTTGCGAATGCGGCGTGTGCTATAATTTCGATATCTCCCAGATAAAGAAGAGCAGCGCTGCTCTTTCCGAGACGGACAAGTATCAGGAGAACGAAGTAGAAAAACACGCTGAATATATTGAAAATCACGAGCTCTTTTACGTGAAGTATCTGAAACATCAGCAAATACGCCATATGTGTACATATACAGGCTAAGTTGCTCAATGAATATATAAACTTTTCATTTGATTTGTCGAAGAGCTTTTTATGACTGGCAACGAATTCTCTGAGAAAATACGTGTCATTTTGGGAATTCATATCGATTGTCACACCCCCTCAAGTTGTATTACAATCTATTATACACCAAATACTGCTTTTTTTCAATATCTAAAATGTGAACAATATATACAAATATACTCAAAATATACTCAAAAAAACCTTTTAGTATTTACGTATTTAAACATTCAGGCGGATTTTCCGCGATATAGCGGTCAAGGATCTCTGCTGCCGTGCGGACGAATCTCACGCAGGGACGCACCTTGTAGTACTGCTCGGTGCGCTTTTCGGGCTCGGGAGTGCTTGTGACCGAGAGCCCTTTCAGCAGTTCTCCGCAGATTATAGTGCTGTGCTTTTCCTTGAAACGGGCAGCAAGCTCCTGTATGCGCTTGTAATGCTCGGTCTTTTCCTCATGGGAGTAGCTTTCACCGAGTCCGTAGAGAATGCCTGCCACCATGAACATAGCCGAGCAGGTGCCGCAGACCTCTCGCATTCTGCCCATTCCGCCGCCAAATGAGGAGGAAAGCCTCAGAGCGAGGTCATAATCCATACCTGTTACATCTGAAAAGGCACCAAAAACAGCCTGAGCGCAGTTTAATCCGCCTGCAAACAGCTCGCAGGCTTTGTCAGCGTGGTCCATATTTATTATCTCCTATATAAATCATTAATTAATGTAATAACTTGCCGAGCCCATGAACGGGATTCCAAAGGGACTGTGTTCCTTTGGTCAGGTCAAGGGCTGACAGCCCTTGTGGGGTGACTTCCCACAGTGTGGGGAGATGTCGCAAAGCGACAGAGGGGCTGGGGCGGTTAGCCTGGGGCAAAGCCCCACAGTTACGAAGGCGCTTCGCAAGGCGTCCCTAAATGGGACGTCGAGGACGCCGTCCCCTACATTATTTCAACGTGCGGATATTATCCGCCCCTGCCTTGGAATCCCATTCAAAAAGCGCTTTGAGCGATGTACGATTATCGTTGCCATGAATAGTGAGCGAGTTTACGAGCGGCAACGTTGCAAGGGTGCAGCGTCACGCTGCAAATTATGCTTTATATTATAACGTAAATCAGTTCAAAAATCAAGTGTAAACGGAATGTTATTTTTTTAACACGAAAAACCGAGGAAATTAGTGTATTTTGCATTAAAAGCTCAAAAGGGACAAAGTTTTTTATAAAAAAGACTTGATTTTGTACCGAAAAAGTCGTATTATATATACAGGTATGTTCTGCACTCGCTATGATATTTTCGCACAATATCTGTGCAGAGCGCCCGTAAGGACAGATATTGCTGCGTTTTCGCGCAATAATGGGCTTCCTAAAAACCGAAAGGAGTATTTATAATGATTTATTCGCACGAAGTTGAAACAATGTGCCCAATCGCACAGGGCGTTGCTCACGGCGCTGCTCCCATTCCTGAGGAGGCAAAGTGGGTAAAGGCTAAGGAGATCAAGGATATTTCCGGATTTACACACGGTATCGGTTGGTGTGCTCCTCAGCAGGGTACCTGCAAGCTCACACTCAACGTTAAGGAAGGAGTTATCCAGGAGGCTCTCGTTGAGACTATCGGCTGCTCAGGTATGACTCATTCTGCTGCTATGGCTGCTGAAATTCTCCCTGGCAGAACAATTCTTGAAGCTCTTAATACAGACCTCGTTTGTGACGCTATAAACACAGCTATGAGAGAGCTCTTCCTCCAGATCGTTTACGGACGTTCACAGTCTGCTTTCTCAGAGGGCGGTCTCGTTATCGGTGCTGGTCTTGAGGACCTCGGTAAGGGACTCCGTTCACAGATCGGTACTACATACGGTACTCTCAAGAAGGGACCACGTTACCTCGAACTCACAGACGGCTATATCACAGGTCTCGCTCTTAACGAGGACGACGAGATCATCGGCTATAAGTTTATCAACTTTGGTAAGATGATGGACTTCATCAAGGCAGGCGACGACGCAAATACTGCTTTTGAGAAGGCTCAGGGACAGTACGGCAGAGTTGCTGACGCTGTTAAGATCGTTGATCCAAGAAAAGACTAAGGAGGACTTGTAAAATGGCTTTATTTGAATCATATGAGAGACGCGAGAAGCAGATCCTCGCTGTTCTTAAAGAATACGGCATCAGCTCTATCGAGGAGTGTGCTGAGGTTTGCAAGGCAAAGGGACTCGACATCTACAAGCTCGTTGAGGGTATCCAGCCTATCTGTTTTGAAAACGCTAAGTGGGCTTACACTGTAGGCTGCGCTATCGCTATAAAGAAGGGCTGCAAGAGAGCTGCTGACGCTGCTGCAGCTATCGGTGAAGGTCTCCAGGCTTTCTGTATCCCGGGTTCAGTTGCTGACCAGCGTAAGGTTGGTCTCGGTCACGGTAACCTCGGCAAGATGCTTCTTGAAGAGGATACAGAGTGCTTCGCATTCCTCGCAGGCCACGAGTCATTCGCTGCTGCTGAGGGTGCTATCGGTATCGCTGAGAAGGCTAACAAGGTTCGTCAGAAGCCCCTCCGCGTTATCCTCAACGGTCTCGGCAAGGACGCTGCTCAGATCATCGCTCGTATCAACGGATTTACATACATCGAGACAGAGATGGATTACGCTACAGGCGAAGTAAAGGAAGTATTCCGCAAGGCTTACTCAGACGGTCTCCGCGCTAAGGTTAACTGCTACGGCGCTAACGACGTAAGAGAAGGCGTTGCTATCATGTGGAAGGAGAACGTTGACGTTTCTATCACAGGTAACTCAACTAACCCGACTCGTTTCCAGCACCCTGTTGCAGGTACTTACAAGAAGGAGCGCGTTGACGCTGGCAAGAAGTACTTCTCAGTTGCTTCAGGCGGCGGTACAGGACGTACACTCCACCCAGACAACATGGCAGCAGGCCCTGCTTCATACGGTATGACAGATACTCTCGGCCGTATGCACTCTGACGCTCAGTTCGCAGGTTCATCTTCTGTTCCTGCTCACGTTGAGATGATGGGACTCATCGGCATGGGCAACAACCCGATGGTTGGTGCAACAGTTGCTTGCGCAGTTGCTGTTGAAGAGGCTATGAAGTAATTTATTGCTGAATATAAAGAAAAGAGCAGTCCATTTGGACTGCTCTTTTCTTTTAGTTAATTTCGTTTTTGACTTTGCTATAATACTTTGAAACTTCGCTGTCAGCTGAGTTAAAACTCTCCGAAAATGATTGCAGACTTCCTGTAGGATTTACGACCAGATTAGTTAATGATAAGTATGCATCATAATAATCATTTAATACTTCATATGCTTCTTTCCATTCATCAGGAGGATTTTTAAGTTGCTTCATAATATCTGCAACTTCTCTTTGATTTATCTCAATTCCTTCAATTTTCTTTGAAAACTCATAATCAGCAAATAAATTTTTTAAAGATGTATTAAAATCATTGTATTTTGAACCACTCTTTGTATATTTATTTGTTTCATAATCACTTTTTTCATATATGCTATTATACCAAACGCTCTTTATAAGATTACCACAAGATTCCGCATCAGCAGCACCTGAAAGAATTTTGCGAGAAACTTCCCTATAATTATCCGCATAATCATTAACCTGTTCAATGTGTAAATTTTCTGCTTTTTTATCATTATGTTTTTTCACGCCAATTATTACACCAACAACAGTACAAATAGCCATTAAAGCTACAATGCAAATTATAATTATTTTCTTTGAATTTACACGAACTTTGATTACTTCAACTTTTTGTAATTCATTATTAGCACTTCCATTATTTCCATTAATAGGGCAACCACATTTAGGACAAATTTCAATATCTTCATTAATTATTTCTTGACATTCAGGACATCTTTTTTCAATCTTAACAAGCTCATAATTACAATGCACACATTTTGTCGCTTTATCTGATATTTGCCTTCCACACTTTGGACAATTCATTAATGCCATATAATACAACTCCTTTCATAATCAAAGATGTTTTTCTATGTATTAATTATAAGTCATATAATAATATCTTTCAATAATGCCAAACTAAATGTTACAGTCTCTTCACAATAAATGTCTGATAGCACAAAACGGTTAGATATGATTTGTATATATTGCTATTTAAAACAACAAAAAAGCTTATTCTGTATGTACTACCTTGATTATCCCATCATATACTTCGCCGAAGATAACCTCGTTGTAAAGAACTTCATAATAGGCATGTGCCTGCGAATCCCGCTCTATCTTATCATCAGCTGTGAATTTAAGACATTCCTTATAACTGTTTGCATAAAAAATTGCTGATCCTGTATAAAAAAGAACCGCTTATTCAAGCGGTCCTTCTGTTTCAATCATCTTCTGATTCAATTAATTCTGCAAAACACGTGGGAGAGAGCACTTGAAAGCTCGAAGTACTGCTGATTGATCTCATAAGTATCAACGTACTCAGCTATTTCCTCTCTCAGATCGCGCGGCTGCTCGTCGTTGTCGATAAGAATGCTGTCCAGCGAATAGTTGAAGTCATGATCCATTGTAAAGATAAGAACGCCACAGTCGTTGCATTCTCTCTCCAGTACATGGTTCACAAACTCCTTGCTTACAGGGAGGTACAGACAATCATAATCGTCGTCGTACATATAGGTATTTCTTCCTGTTACTACGTCGTCGTAAACCTCGCCCATCATTGCAAATAATCTCATAAATAAGACCCCCTAAATGAAAAATAAATTATGTACTTATAATACTCTCAAAACGGCGATTTGTAAATACCTTTTTTTGAAATGTCACATTTTGTTAATCATATTCGGTATTGTGCTACAAATTCCGCTTAACCATTTGTATAATTACTCCATGTATTACGACGTGTTCAACAAAGATTTGTGGACAAAAGTCCGTACACAGGCGGTTTGCAGAGGGTTGATTCTTATTTCGATTATACCATTCGGATATTTCAGAGCTGTTCAGCCCGATTTTTCATTGCTGAAATGTACGGTCATCTTATGAAAAAAGCAGTCCATAGCCATAGTATTTATACAGAAGTTTTATGTTTATTATTGAGAGAACCCCTTTTGAAAAAGGGGCTTCTCTCAAACTCTCTCCCTAAAACTTTCGTTTTGTTTTTTCTCAGATAGGGCGCTCCTGCATTTTACAGGTTTTTTTATTTATGGTGCGCCCTATCTGAGAAAAAACCAGATAAAAGTCTTTGGAAAGGGGTATGGGGGAGAACCTTTCCTCAGAAAGGTTTCCCCCATAAATAACTATAAGTTTCTATATAAGTATTTCGGTTATGGACTGCTTTTTGCGTTTTACTTAACTCTTTTCATAGTAGTTGAACCCTTTTCGTTTTTTATCGTAAGGGTATCCTCATCGACTGTGAACTCGATAGGTTTATTATCTCCTTCTGCGTCCTCGGGAACTACCACTTCAAAAGTATTGCCGTTTACCTTATATTGCAGGAACTTATTTATCCATATCTCACTGTTCTCTCCGTCGATATTGACAGTCATGGTCGTATCGCCTATATCCTTTTTATTAGAAAGCAAAGCTAACCACAGCATACTCTTATGCAGCTCACCGCCTGTTACCTTATATGTACCGTTGTAGCCGTCTCCCTTTGTAATGCGCTTCATCTCGAATATAACTTTATCCTCAGAATTCAGAGTGATATAGTCGCCCTCAGACACAAGCGAACTATAGGGATATACAGTATCCTGATACTTTATGCCGTCAGCACGGAAAGAGAAGTTTTCTGACGAATAAAAGAACATGGAGATATACCCGTCATCTGTGAACGCTATTCCCTCGGTGTTGTTTTCATCGTCAACAGGGAGCCAGCTGCCCACGATAGTAGGTTCCTTTTTCGGCGGCGGCGGAGGATTCTTCAGATAATCCTCAAACTCCATAGTGCCGCTGGTGGACTTGTAAGCGTAGTAGGATAATACCTGCGAAGCGTCAACTGCATTGATCGCGCCGTTATTATCCACATCTGCGGCTTTTTTCTGCGCTTCAGTGAATTTAGGCGCCTGCTTTGTGGATACTCTGGCATATTCCGAGAGTATCTCCGAAGCGTCCACTGCGTTTATGGCAGAATCGCTGTTTATGTCGCCGAGACTGCCTGCAAACGCCGTAAATCCCGACGTCATAAGCATTACATCAGCAACAGCCGCACTTAGAAAAGCCTTGATCTTCCTGTTTAACATAATTGATACACCTCTTCTTTATTAATTTTTTCTCTCTTTTACTGTGATAAAGAACTCTTTGCCGTCATGCCCTGTTGCAGACCATGATTCACCATAATTGCTTACACTCATATTGCAGTTGGTTTTTTGGCAAAAGTTATATAAATTTTTGCATATGCCGCTATTTAATATTTATATTATACTACTCATTCAGCATAATGTCAATATTCCGCTGACAGAAGCACTTGCCATATATTGCGAATATTTTTATGAAAAAAGCCATTTTTCGGCGTTGACAAGTCAGCAAAATCGTGATATAATCGGAGATAATGAAACATTATATGCTGGACGGAGGCAGTGATGAAGAAGGATCAGGGCTATAATACCAGACAGAAAGAAAATCTGCTGACATATCTGATGAAAAATAAGGAAAAGCACACCAATGTGCAGGAGATAAGCGCCTTTTTATCAGCTGAGGGAACTCCTGTGGGAGTTGCCACTATATACAGACAGCTTGACCGTCTCGTTGAGCAGGGGCTCGTGCGCAAGTACGCCTTTGACGGCAAGACCAGCGCCTGCTATCAGTATATCGAGGACGAGGAAAAGTGCCGCAGCCATTTCCACCTCAAGTGTCTCAGCTGCGGCAAGCTCATTCATCTCGACTGTGAGCACCTTGCGGAGCTTACACAGCATATCGAAAAGGAACACGGCTTTTCCATTGATTATTTGCAGACCGTCTTTTACGGACGCTGCTCGGATTGTAAGGACGAAGGCTGAGGCTCGCTCTGTGAGGCGGAGGAGTCCTTGGGAATGTATATTTTTACGTCCTCGTCTGTTTTATGGGGCATGATATCACCTCCGAGAATATAATGCCCGAAAGAAAGGATATTTATTCAGACGCGAACTGCGGTGCGTCAAAGGGAAATCAAGATGACCGATATCATTATTATAGGCGGCGGAGCAGCCGGCTGTTTTGCAGCGGTACAGGCGGCTCGCTTCGGCAAAAGGGTAGCGCTTTTTGAGAAAAATGAAAAGCTGGGCAGGAAGCTGCGCATAACAGGTAAGGGACGCTGCAACGTGACCAACAACAGCACTGTTGAGGAACACATGAAAAATATTCCTGTAAATCCTCGTTTTATGTACAGCTCCTTCTCAGTTTTCGACGCCGAGAGCACTATGAGCTTCTTTGAAGAGCTTGGAGTGCCCTTGAAGACAGAGCGCGGCAGCAGGGTTTTCCCTGTAAGCGACTGCGCCAACGACATTGCCGACGCTATGGCGAAAGAGATGAAAAAGCTGGGCGTTCAGGTGATAAACAAACGCGTTACCAAAATCCTTACGGAAAACGGCGCTGTCTGCGGAGTCAAGGCAGGCGGCGAGGAGTTTTCTGCACCCTCTGTACTTATTGCCTGCGGCGGAAAATCCTATCCTGCCACAGGCTCAACAGGCGACGGCTATACCCTCGCAGAAGCACTGGGACATACTGTAACAGAGCTGAAGCCGAGCCTTGTACCTCTCACATCTCCCGACAAATTCTGCGCAGAAATGATGGGGCTTTCCCTCAGGAACGTCACATTGAAGCTCATGGACGGAGATAAATGCATATACAGCGAGCTGGGCGAGATGCTTTTCACTCACTTCGGAGTCTCCGGACCGATGGTGCTCAGCGCAAGCTCCCATATCCGCGATATGCAGCCCAACAGATACAAGCTTCTCATAGATTTGAAGCCTGCCCTCTCACCCGAGCAGCTTGACGCACGTATACAGCGAGATTTCGCGGAAAACCTCAACCGCGATTTCCAGAACGGCATACGTAAGCTGCTGCCTGCAAAGCTGATACCTGTAGCAGTGAAGCTGTCGGGGATAGCTCCCGAGCAGAAAATAAACGGCATAACCAAGGAGCAGCGCAGGAAATTCGGGGAGCTGATAAAGGCTTTCCCCGTAAGGATATCGGGATTCCGTCCTATTGACGAGGCTATCATAACCAGCGGCGGTATCTCCACAAAGGAGATAAATCCCAAGACTATGGAATCGAAGCTGGTCAGCGGACTGTATTTCGCAGGCGAGGTCATCGACGTTGACGCCTATACAGGCGGATTCAACCTGCAAATAGCCTTTTCCACGGCGTATACGGCGGCATTGAATATGTAAAAAGCAGGCTTTGCTTTATAATTTTTAAGGGCGTGATATTTTATCACGCCCTTTATGTTTGCTATGCAATCACGGCTGCACCTGCATTGAATGTACTCCCCGAGCCGAAAAAAACATTTTTTGATGATACAGGGAAATACAAGGAGAGGGCAGGCGAAAGGGCTTCCATTTTTGGAAGCCCTAAAACTTTAGAAAGAGAGGATTTCATGTTTTATGATAAAGGAGCAAATGGGAGCTTATTCCTTTATCTCGGCAGGAAGCTTGTCTATAAGCTTCAGCAGATACTTCTGTATTGCCAGTGCGTCGTTGTTTGTAACGCCGTCGCCAACGTTGCAGCAGTCTGCATTCTTGAGTCCCTTTTCGGTGATATGGTGCTCGTCTGTACCGTTCAGACCGAATTTATTCGGATTAGCCAGCTCCTGCATTATCATTACTGCGTCTGAAAGGTCTACTGCACCGTCAGCGTTTGCGTCGCCGTATAAAACGTCTCCGCTGCCGACTGTAGTAGTTGTCGCAGAAGTAGTTGTGGTCGTGCTGCTACTGGCTGTAGTTGTTGCAGAAGTAGTGGTTGTAGTTGAAGTATCAGGCTTTACAGTGGGAGTTTCGCCCTGTGCGTACTCATAAACTACCTGAATGCTTGAATACTTGACCTCTATCTTGTCCTCTGCGGAAGCCTCGCTCTTTTCGGAAGCGTCCCACCATTTCTGGAGCTCGAACTTGCCGTCTGCGATAGTAGCTTCAAGGTCTTCAGATACCTTGTCAGCGCCCTCGCCTGTGGTCTTTGTGAGCATACCGTCGAACTTGACTGTAGCGGATACCTTGTTGCCAAGAGGCATTGAGTAATCCTTGTAAGTCCAGAAGTTCTCGCCGTCCTTGGAAACAGCGTTCATGCATACTGCACAGCCTGCTGTAGCCCAGCTTGAACCTGCGCTTGAAGTAACAGCGCCGTTGATGACTATCTTTGAGAGGTGCTTTGCGTCCTCGACAGGAACTACTACGAAGCCCTTGTCGTTAGTCAGCTTCTCGATATCTGTGTATTCCTTTGTAACGAGGTCGGTCTTTGTTTCCTCATAGGTCTTGAGGTCGCTGAAAGCGTCAGCCTTGTCGGAAACGACTACCATAGCTGCCGAGAAAGCAGGGAGGTCAACGCTTACGCTGTTGTCCTTGACGTCCTTGATAACGTCGATGAGCTTTATTTTCTCGTCGTCGCCATAGATAGCGTAAACAGCTGCGGACTTGTAGTCCTTTTCGGCGTTCTTGAGGTCGATAGTTGCGTTTTCCTTTTCTGTCATGTTCTTGTTTGTGACCATAACAGTTACTGTAGAGTCGTCCTTGGCGTTTACAGCAGCATAAGTGCTGGACTTGGAAACGTCCTCGGACTTTGCAGGGATAAGGGTATCGCCGAAGCAGCTGCCCTTTCCGTCGTAGTTTGTGTAGAGGTTGATACCCGAAACGATGAACGGCTCGCCGCCCCAGAGAGTAGCGAAGTAAACGCCCTGATCCGCATAGCAGCCGAGAGCTTCTACCTGTGCGATAGTACCTGATGTATCGTCGCCGCCGCCGAAGTTATACTCGGAGATACCCAGCTTTGTGCCTGGGTAGTACTTGTCGATAGACGCCTGGATCGTAGGAAGTATCGGTACGTTCTCCATGCACCACTGACCTATCCAGCTGTTTTCAACAAAGCCCTTTTCGTAAAGTGTACGAACTGACTGAACTCTGTCCTCAGCGCCCTTTCTTGCGGACTCTGAGTAGTAGTGGATATCGAGAACATCGAGGAGTCTTGTGCCGCACTCCTCCGAAGCCTTGTGCATATCGTCGAGGTAGCTGTCAAGATACCAGTGGTAGTTGTTTTCAGCCTTTACCTTTTCCCATTCGTCGTGCTGGTCGTCGTCATCGAGGTGGTCGAAAGCTGTGTATCCGTACAGTGCAGGACCGAATACTTCAGCGTTTGGATCGAGTTTCTTGACGTTCTTAGCCATTTCAATGGATTTTGTCTTGAGCTCCTCGATAGTAACAGGCTCGGGGTGCATTCTGCTGTGGGTGTCGTTCCAGAGAACAGGCTCGTTATCGAGGCTGTAGCCCTGTATGCCTGTCTTTGACTTTGAGTCGCCCAGCTTCTTGATGATGTAGTTTACGTACTCGTCCATGTAAACTACGCCGTCTGTCAGGTCTGGAGTCTCTGCGAAATCAGAGCCCTTTGTAAGAACTACCTTGTTCCAGCGGTCTGAGGGAGCCTTTTCTTCTTCTGTTACAGTACCCTTCTTATCAGCAGAAACATAGCCTGCAAGCTGGAGAGTGGTCAGCTTGTAGCCAACATTGTTCTTGGCTGCGTCCTTTGAGAGCTGCTGAACGCAGTCTGCGGGATCGTCGGATTCCGAGAGGTTGGTATCCGAGCTGTGCTTCCAGTCCGAACCTGCGTTGGAAGCGTTTGTCTCCCAGTTGTAGGCTGTCATACGGTTACCGCCCTGACGAACGGAATTAGTCTTTACGTCCTTGAGAGGAGTTGTATACTGGTTCACGCCATAGATGAGAGGGGATATTTCCTTTTTTTCGCCCTTGAGGTCAACGGTTATCTTCATGTCATAGCCGTCAGCCGCATTAACGGCTGCCTGAGGGATACCGTTCATGGGCGCTGTGAGTGCACAGCCTGTTACAACGCAGGCTGCAAGAAACGCTGCTGTTTTTTTCATATGTTTTCCTCCGTTTTTTTATAATCTCCGCCGCAGTGCAGGACAGCGGATAATTAGCCTGTTATAATTCGCCCTCGCTCCACCACGGCACCTGAGGGACTACCTCGTCCTGTTCGCCGTTCTCACGTCTGAAAGCTCCCTGAGACCATTCCTCCACATTGGGATCCATGTATTTCAGGTAGTTGGTAATGGTCTTTGCGAGCACCAGTATCAGCGTAAGGGGTATCTGGTGGGTATAACCGTAGAGTATTACGGGCAGGTCGTTGATGTCGGCGGACACTCGCCAAACCAGTCCGAAGCGGTCGAGCCTGTCGATGATGTGCTGTACCTTTTCGGTGGGGATACCGAGCTTTTCTGATATCATAGCCACCGAGAACATCTTGTTCCTGACGCTTGCGCCTAAGTAGCTGATGATGCTGATAGCGTCATCGTCGGCAAGGGTATTGAAAAGGCGTATCATGTTGGTAGTATCGCCGAAGTAGGAATTAACGCCCTTTTCGGGTATCTCCAAGAAGCAGAAGTAACGCAGGTCCTCGCTGATGCGCGACAGTGCTAACTCGCGATCGGTTTTGAGACCTGCGTAGGTCTCATGCTCGTAGCTTTCCCGAAGCCGTCCTACTGTATCGGTATTGGGATTGCAGGCACAAAGGGCAGAGTACATGATGCGCATGAACTTCTCGGAGCGCTTATCAGGTGGAGTTGCACGAAGCTCGTCATCAACGAGCTGTTCGATGTCACGTCGGCTGTCTGTTATCTTTACGCCGAACAGTGAATCAAGAGAGGTATTGAGCTCCTTGGCAAGCTGTGGAAGGAGCTCGCCGTCAGGGTAGCTGGAATTTTCCCATTTTGAGACAGCTTGAGGGGAAACATTCATACGTGAAGCAAGCTGCTCCTGAGTAAGTCCCAGTTCTTTGCGGCGTTTTACGAGATTTATCCTGAAAATGCTTTTCTTGTCCATGACACACCTCCCACACTCTGTGCTTTCTACAATCTATTGTATCACCACTTGCGGTTGAGTGCAAGCGAATAAAAATAGACAAATAACAACCAATAGTTGAATTTGTAAGAAGAATCATTCAAAACGGAGTGCAAAACAGTTATATATCTTTCCAAATTCAAATATCAGTTCATTTTTGTATTGGATTATAGCTTTTGTTGAATAAAAAACCCCGAAAACGGGGAGCAATGAACGTAATACTGTACATAAAGGCTTGTGGTTATTATGGGGGCAAACCTTTCTGAGGAAAGGTTCTTCCCCCATACCCCCTTTCCAAAGACTTTTATCTGGTTTTTTCACAGATAGGGCGCTCTGTAAAATAAAAAAGCCTGCAAAATGCAGGAGCGCCCTATCTGAGAAAAAACAAAACGAAAGTTTTAGGGAGAGAGTTTGAGAGTGACTCCCCGCAGTGCGGGGAGATGTCACGCAGTGACAGAGGGGACGTCCTCCGTCAGAGGAGCCCCTTTTTCAAAAGGGGTTCTCTCAATAATAACCATAAAACTATATACAAATATCACGGTCATGCTTTCCGTTTTCGGGGAGTTAGTCCTCCGAGCACATTCTTTCGAGTATCTCAGCGGCGTCGGTAACGCAGCCTCTGCAAGAGCGCAGGGGAGCGCCTGTGAGAGCTCCTTTGAGCTCGCGGCACATCAGCGAACGGTTCATGTCAGTGAATTCCTTTTCAAATGCGGCACATTTGCTGTCTGCGCTGTCGGGAAAGCGCTTGGAGAGAACGTATTCCGCAGCAAGAACAGCTCCGCATTTGCCCATTCTTCCGCCTGCAAAGGGCGCAGCGACGTTTTTTGCCTCCTGCTCGCCAAGACCTGCTTCATCAGCGAATGCGCTGAGCACAGCGGCGGAGCAGCTGTAAAAATTCTTGTGGTTTTCCACTGCCTTGTTTGCTTTTTCTGCCATATTAGACCTCCTCAAGCAGCAGGGGGCTGCCTTTTTTCAGCTGATTTTCCGTGAGGAAACTGTCGGCGAGCCTTATGTGTTTCTCGAAGCCGTTTTCAGCGCGGATAAGCACAGTACACATGAGCTCCTCGCCCTCGGGGATACCCTCGCAGCCGTAATCCTCCTCGAATATCTCGATTATTTTGTATTTCATCGCAGTTCCTCCAATTTCGGGAATTGATGATTACATTATATATTAATGCGGAGGATTTGTCAAATACGGTCAGAACTCGATAGTGGCAGTGAATTTCTTGTCCTTGTAGTCGATTTTCAGCGTGAAGCCGTTCTGTGCTGCGGCTGCCGAGGCTATAGCCAGTCCCAGACCGCTGCTGGTCTTGTCGCTGCGAGCCTTGTCGCCCTTGACAAAGGGCATGAGCAGGTCTTTTGTGCTGATATTTTCGGAAACGTCGTTGACTACGGCAAGGCGTTTCTTATCGGCAGTAATCTTGATACTTCCGCCGTCACGGGTGTACTTCACGGCGTTGGAAATAAGGTTCTCCACAGCCGTCATAAGCGTATCCTCGTTGGCATTGACTTCGCATTTGCCCTCGATTTTCAGGTCTATATTCCTCTCCTCAAGAGCAGTGCGGTATTTCTCTGCGGACTTCTCCGCAAGAGCCTTTATATCGACTTTCGTTTTGTTCAGTTTCTTTATCTGTTCGGTCTCGCTGAGCTTCAGCGTTTTTGCGATGATATCGTCAGTGTAGGAGACATTCTGCATTATGGAATCGAGATATTTCAGCTCCTTTTCGCCGCCGCTGTCTTTGCGCATTTCCATGAGGTTCTCAGCATAGCCGCCGATGACCGCAAGGGGAGTTTTCAGGTCGTGGGCGAGATTATTGGTGAGAGCTCTCTGGTAGTCCTCAAAGGCGTACTGAGTCTTATTCTTTTCGTTTCTGATAATGCTGAGCACCAGAGCTATAGTTGTGGAAATAAGGAAAACTAAAATGGTGATGAGCAGGTATTTTCTAACAGCGTGTCTGTTCAGATAGTTGATACGGGTAACGCTGATACAGCCGCTTGCTCCGTATTTGTTTTCGCTTACATCGTGCTTGCAGTAGAAATCCGCGGTGTTATCGCCGTTTCCCTGCATACCTTTCTGCATTTTTTCTTCTGTGGTCATGTATTTGTATTTCTGATACATCTCGTCGAAAGCTACAGGATCAGAGCCCCATATTGAGAAGAATCCTGTGCTTGGGTAATCGTCGGGAGAGTTTCTGTCAACTAATTCTACAAGCTCAAAGCCCTCCTCATCGGCGTTAATGACTATATTTCTGCTTTCAACGGGTTTAGGCTCATCTTCGGTAAAGGTATTGGGCATGAAAACACTGTATTTGAACTTGTTTATCTCAAACTCATGGGGTATCATCTCATTGGTCTCTTTGTTGAGATAGAGGCTTTTCAAATGGAAATTATAGCTGAGATTATTATTCTTGGTATCGTCGAAGTACTCCGTAAACAGGTCATTCAGTTCAGGGATATTATATTTCTCTGGATCGAATTTGCAGTATATCCTATCGGTTATTTCACTGCCATAGTTGAGTATCACCCACATTTTGGCTTTGTTTGACATGATGATATTTCCGTCGCTGTCAAATACCCATCTTACGCTGGCGCTTTTGGGATCGTCATAGGTAGTGCCCATGATGTAGCTGCCTGCTTGTGAGTAGAAGAATACGCCCTCAGTGGAGATAACTCTTGAAGCGCTTACGCACATGGGAAACTCGATAGGTCTGTTCCATTGTTTTTCAGGAGTATCGCCCTTTTCTATCCAGTTGACTAAGTTTTGAAAATCACTGTCGTTCTGGTATTCGGTCCGGGCTTTGATATAGCTTTTGCCGAGGGGGAAGATATTGAACCCCACGAATGCTGTGATAAGAATTGGCAGTATCATCGCTTTTGCGAATATTTTTAAAAAGGTGGTGCGTTTTGGTTTGCGCCTTAATTGCTCATTTTTCATTTTGCTCACTCCTTTGTCAGCTTGTACCCTCGTCCCACAAGAGTCTTTATCTGCGCACCTGCGGTGCCGAGGGCTTTTCTCAGTTTCTTTATATGGTTATCCACCACACGGTCGCTGCCGAAGTAGTCGTAGCCCCACACTTTGTCAAGGAGGGTGTCTCTTGTGACTACCCAGTTTTCATGCTCCAGAAGATACCGCAGGATAGCGAACTCCTTCGGGGGGAGCTCGATCTCCGCACCGTCTGCAAAGCATCGGAGCGTTCTTGTGTCAAGGCTTATCTTACCGCAGGTGAGGGCATGTTTTATGTCGGAGCTCACAGCTCGCCGCAATAAGGCTTCGCACTTGCTGTAAAGCACCGAGAGCAGAAAGGGTTTTACGATATAGTCGTCGCAGCCAAGGTCATATCCGCTGAGGATATCTTCCTCGCGGCTTCTTGCTGTGATGAATATAACGGGGATATCGCTTCTCATGCGAAGCTGTCTGCACAGGGTAAAGCCGTCGGTCTCGGGGAGCATGATATCGAGAAGCACAAGGGCATAGTCCTCAAGTCCGCTCCTTATAATATCAAAGGCTTCGCCGCCGCTGTTTACCACAGTCACCGATGTACCCTTGTTTTCAAAGTAGTTTCTGATGACCTCGCAGATATCGAGGTCGTCCTCAACGAGAAGAATCTTATCCATAGCACGTGCTCCTTTGCTTTCTGAGCATATTATAGCTCCGCGATGTATCCTTTGTGTGTCCTTGTGTAGTTTTTTGTGTGACCTTTGGTCATACCAATTTATAAGCCAAGTATCAAATATTGTGATTTCATTATAACCCTAATATATTAAGATGTCAATTTTTGAACAACATTTGAATAAATGAATAACAATTTTTGAATAAAACCGCAATTTTTGGCTTGTATTAATCTTTCATTCACAATTTTTAGCTTGTATTTTTTATGAATTTATTATATAATTTAGTCATAAATCCCCGATCGGCTCATGTTTTTTAGTTGATTATACAGAAAAGGGGGAGTTTTAACATGATTTTTAAAAGCTCAAAGCAGTTAATGGCGGGAACTATCGCAGCAGCCCTGTGCGTTACGGCTGTATCGCTTAACTTCACGTCAAATCTCAGTTCTTATGCTACTTCAAATCAAAATGAACAATTCTATATCGACGGCTATCACTATGAGTTTTATAACATGAGCAATATCGGAGAGTGCTCCTTTGAACCTGATAATCAGGGCGGCTTCGACGCCGAATGGTCAGGTATCATGGAGTGCCAGTTTGACAAGGGCATTTACGGCAGTGAACTGCCTAATGATCCTGAAAGCGTTATAATCAATTACGACCTTGAATTCAGTCCTCTGACGGACAACGAGGAAGTCACCGACGGCAGCTCCCGAGTGGGAATATACGGCTGGCTGGTGCCAAAAAGTGCAAGATACAATATCGAATACGCAGTAATAGACTATCAATGCAATTTTGACACGGAAAACTATGCAAATATCTTGGAATTGCAGAACATAGGCAGCTATGAGCTTGACGGCATGACCTATGACCTGTACAACAAAAAAGCCGATGCCAACGGCTTTTCATTCGACGCGAGCGTTGAGAAGTATTTCAGCTTCAGACGCGATAGCAATATCGGCAGCGGTGCTTCGGTAAACCTGAAAAGCTCTATCGACCTTACCAGACACATGGAAGAATGGCAGAAGCTGGGAATGGAGAAGAGCAATATCTACAGCGCCATGCTGGACGTCCGTGCGTGGATGTCAAGCGGCAGCGCCAAGCTCAACAGCTGCGATATCAACATTACTGAAAGGGAAAGGGAAGCCTTCACCGAGGACGGCTGCTTTTATGTGACCGAGCCTGCCAAAAACGGCGGCGATTACGAAATGAAGCCCCTCGGCGAGGGCGGCTTTGAGGCAAAGTGGGACAGCTATTCAAGCGTGACCTTCCGCAAGGGAAGAAGCTTTGCCGAGGCTCCCGTAAGCTATAGCGACGAGGACTGTATCATAGCGGATTATGATATGGAGTTCGATACCTCAAAATACGGCAGTGACGGTATGATAGACATCGGCGTTCACGGCTTGCTTGATATCAAAGAGGGCAGCGACTGGAAGGACGAATTCAATATAATCCTCGGCAGAAAGAATTATTATTTCCCAAGCAATTACAAGGATTTCCAGAATAATGAAAATGTCATCGAGCTGGGAACATTAGAGGATAACGGCAGAAAATTCAGGCTCTACCGCTCTATCCCTCTGCATAATTACAACGCTTCGGGCGTTGCAGAGGCTCCGCCTCATGCAAGGTATACCTATTGGAGCGTTGCAGAGGACTGCGTTGTGGATAAGGTCAGTGCTCCCAAGCTCAGCGGAAAGATCAATATCCGAAAGCACCTTGAAAAGTTCATGGAGCAGGCTTCTGCACTTGAAAGAGTAAGCCGCGTCTATGAAGTGTCCCTTAATCTGTTTACTATGGGCGGAGAGGGAAGTGCCAAGGTGAATGATTTCGATATACATCTCGGCAGCGACAAGGACGAGGGCGGCAAGGTCACATTTTACAACAGCGGCAATGCCACTGAGAAAAACAGCTCTATGGATCCTAACGGAGTAGGCGGCTTCTCGTGTAACTGGAGCGAGGGCGAGTATAAGTCCTTCTCAAAGAAGCTGGAGACCGAGGGCGAAATAGACATGGCTGAGTTTTCTGTGGACTACGACGCAGATGTAAATGCGAAATCAGCCTCAGATACTGAGTGGTCACTGTGCTCGACCTGCAAGTCCACACAGTCTAACCTTGAATACTATGTTTTTGAGGGCTATGGCACAAGCTCCGTCAAGATGAACAGCAACGGAACAGAGGTCACGAATATTGATGCATACTCTTTCCTGAAGGATCATGCGATCATCAAGAAAAACTCCGCTATCATCAACGGCGAAAGGTACGACCTGTTCTATCTGCGTTATAAGGTAGGCGAGGGCGGTCTCGGCGGATATGATATCTACCGCTGCCTCAGCATAAAGCAGAATGCAGGTCAGGCTATGGGCGAGAAATGCCACCTGAACGGCAGTATAGACTGGGCAAAGCATATCATGGCATGGGACAGCGCCGGATTCCCTATAACCGCTGTTGACAGCTGTGAGGTGTTCTTTGAGACCAACAGCCCCGGCGGTGATTTCAGCCTTAATATATGCAATTTTAATCTGGCTTCAAATGAGGTCAGCGTAAAGGGAGACCTTAACGGCGACAGAGTTGTTGACAACTTCGATGTAATAGCCTGCCGAAAGGCTCTCCTCAATTCCGAAAACTGCCCATATGATACAGAGGCAGGCGATATGAACGGAAACGGAAAGATCGACGTTGGTGACCTTATCCTGCTTACCCGTTTCGTTCTCGGAGTATCAAAGGCATAATATCTATACCTCTTTTTTGAATAAATAAGAAAATCCCCTTTTCAAAGGGGATTTTCTTTATATATGCTCAGTGTTGTATCACTTCTTGGACTTCTTTTTAGACTTTTTCTTGTTTTCGTCGGATTTCTTTTCGGATTTTTCAGCCTTTCCGCTCTCATATTCTGTCATAGCTTCCTCAAGGAGTTTTCTGCATTCGGGGAGCTTCTCGGCTTCTTCGGGCGGAAGAGCAGGATATTCTGGTTTGCAGGCTTTCAGCTCATTGAGAAGTATCTCTGTGACAAGGTATCTTGTGTACCACCTCTGGTCGCCGGGGAGCACATACCATGGGCTGTGCTTGGTCGAGGTCTTGTTTATGACCTCGTTGAAGCATTTGAGGTATGAATCGTATTTATCGCGGACTTTCAGGTCGTCTGCGCGGAATTTCCAGTTTTTCTCGGGGAGCTGTATGCGCTCGAGGAGCTGTTCTGTCTGTTCCTCTTTTGACACGTGGAGGAATATCTTCACCATGCGGTAGCTGTTCTCGTAGAGGTACTCCTCGAAATTGTTCACCTGCTCGTAGCGCTTCTCGAAGAACTTTTTCTTTGTATCATCAAGAACTCGTTCTGACATATGGTAATGCTCCCATATATCCTCAGCCTGAACGGTAACTAAGTCCTCGTAGTGACTGCGATTGAAAACGGCTATCTCGCCTCTGCGCGGGACATTCTGATGTATGCGCCAGAGATAATCGTGAGCCAGCTCGTCGGCGGTAGGAGCCTTATAATAGTGCACCTTTACGCCCATGGGGTTCATGCCGCTGAAAACGTATTTAATGGTCGAGTCCTTGCCTGAAGCGTCCAGAGCCTGTATAACAACTATAAGTCCCTCTCTGCCGTCAGCGTAGAACTTGTCCTGCAAAGCGATGAGCTCCTGCTTGTTTGCTTCGTATTTGGCGATGATATCGTCCTTATCGACGTTATCCTCCTTGCTGTTGGTAGGAAGCTTGCGTATATCAGTTTTCTTGTTTTCTTCTATGATGTATTTGTCTGCTTTCACGGTAAATAACACCTCTTTATGATTATTAGTGGTTTGTGTAGGGGCGGATGCCCACATCCGCCCGTTGATGGCAGTAAAATGATCGGGGCGATGTGGGCATCGCCCCCTACAAGCTAATGGCTAAAGGCTATATTATTCGGAAAGCACAGGCGCTACGGTCATCATGCTGTATACCATAACGGAGTACAGCGACGCCTGTCTTGCCGCAAGGAGAGCTCGTCTTTCCTGCTGGTCGCCCACATTCTCGTCGCTGGCATAAGCGGTAGTCAGCAGCATGAATGCGTGGCTTATGGGCTCGCTCTTGCCGAACTCCGATAAGTCCGCAATGGAGTTATGCTCCGCGAGGAAAGCCTCAACGTCGCTTATATCGCCGAGTATCTCAGCGCTTTCAAACTTCGTCATAGTCAGCGCAGCCAGCATTGCCAGCTCATAGTGCTTGCCGTATTTTCGTCCCTTTTTGAGCATACTGTCGTACAGCTCCATGAACTTCGCGCACTTGTCCTCGGGCTTTCCGTTTGCCATAGCCAGAACGTGGGACACGGTCTGTATGCTGTTTTTGTCGGCGCTGTGCTTGAGAAGCTTGTAGCTCGCCTCCATATCCTCGATGAGCTCGTCGTCGGTCTTCTCGGAAAAAGCGAGCATGACCGCAAAAGCCACGTCCTCCTTTGTGGTGAGGATACGGTGCTCCTTTTTCATACGGTCATATATCTGCCTGCTGCGCTTTATGTAGCCCTCGGCAGTATTCTTGTCCGTGATACGCTGGAGCAGCACTGCCATTAATGCAAGGTGCTCGGAATTGGTGAAATACTTTCTCAGCAGGTCGTAGCATTCAAGACAGCGTTCCATTTCGCCTTTGGGGTTGTCGCTTATGGACAGCCACGACGCTATCAGCGGTCTTATGGTGCTGCGGAAGCTTGACAGCATTTTGTTGTTTTCTTTTATAAGAGCCATGCTGTTTTTGAATTTTGAAAGGTCGAATTCCGTATCCGCAGTACACATAACGTTTGCGCACACAGGGTAAAGGATGTCCCTTTCCAGCGGACAGAAATCAGTAAACAGCCCCAGATTGAGCAGATACTTATCACACAGAGTTTCAAGCAGCTCCTTCATGGTGCACCCCCTTTGGATTCATTATTTTACTATTTTCCATAAACACTTAATACAATTTACAATTATTATATCACACTGCACAGGAAATTTCAATGTAAAAATGCTGATTTTTTCATTTTTTTTGGATAAAAACGGCAAAAAGTTACTAAATTCTTCAAATATTGCGCTTTTTATCGGGGCAAACCTTTCTGAGGAAAGCCCTGCTGCCGTCAGTATCACGGCTTCAAACCTTGAATTTTGTATAAAACAGCAATTTTTGAACATAATAACGTAATTTTTACACATTATTACTGTTGACTTAAAGCGAAAAATATGATATAATTTCTCTGTATATAAATTATTTATATTATTTTATATTTTCATGCGGTCAAAAAACTCACTGAATGCCGTTTTTATTCTAAAAGCGGAGATATCAGCAAACGTTTATATCATATATTTAATATATTTACTTGGAAATGTGTTCATTCTGAGATTTAGACCGACTGATTTTTATGTTAAGGAGGAAGCTATGGGAAACAGTGAATACCGCAAGACTATTGATTACATACTCGACCTTATCAGAAGCGGAATGCTGCAGGTAGGGGACAAGCTTCCGACAGAGCGCAGTATTTCGGAAAAGCTCGGCATAAGCCGAAACACTGTCCGCGAGGCGCTCAGGGGACTTGAGATACTTGGTATTGTCAATGGAAAACAGGGCTCGGGAAATTATCTTACGGATAATATCTCGGATTCTATCGCTTCTGCGATGGACGTCATGCTTCTGATGAACAAGACTTCAAAGGAAGAGATATGTTCTTTCAGAAGAAGCATGGAAAAGACCGTGTGCAGCTATCTTATCGCAAAGGGCTGCAGCTCGGACAACAAACTGAAAATAGTCGCCGCTCTCAACAGGCTTAAGGATTCCGAGGGCACTGAGGAGCAGACTGTGGCAGACAGGGACTTCCACTATTCGCTTATAAACGCTACTGAAAACAGCTTCTGGATAACCTTCATGAACGCCGTTTCCGAGGTGTATATGCGCTGGATAGACGATTTTCTGACAACTGCCGACCACGATGTGCGCATGAGACTTCAGGACGCCCATGAGAAAATAGTGCAGGGTATCATCACGGGCGATATCGAATTCTGCTTTCGCGCCATCGACGCACATTATAATATTATAGACGAGAGCTTCGGCTAAAGAGAGGAATTTTATGAGTAAAAAGGGTTTCTTTGCCGCTCTTACAGCGGTACTGTTTGCTTTTAGCGCTGTTTCCTGTGATAATGAGCTCCATGTCGATGAAAGACCTAGGTCGAGCGTACAGGAAACAACTGCGGCAGAAGGGGAAAAGGGAACTCAGTCGGCTGAGACAAATACAATAGCCAACGATATCAACTCATATATTACAGTCAAGGAATCAAAGCCTGCATTGTGGAAGGTCACGGACACCAACACTGGTACCGAGCTTTATATGTTCGGTATGGTGTATTTTATGACGGATTATACACTTCCGCTGCCCGACTATGTTATGGACGCCTATAAAAAGAGCAATACCATAGCTGTTGAGTACGATATTAGCAATATGGCTCAGGATATGGAGAAAATGCAGGAATTCTACAGTCACATGGTCTATACCGACGGAACGACCATAACGGACCATATTTCCGAGGAGACTTACAATAAAGCCAAGGATTATCTGTCCAAGAATTTCTTCTACAATAATATGATGGACGGCTATTCCGCAAGCTTCTGGGCTTCACAGGTAAATGCCGTGGCTGTTGGAAACGTGAAGAATATCCTCATGGAGACTCTTGATTCGAGATTTGTCACTATGGCAAAAATGGAGAACAAAAAGGTAGTCAGCCTTGCAGATGCGGATTCTCAGCTGAGGGCTATGGACGCAGGTACCGACGAGCTGTCTGATTTTATGATAAGCGATACTATCAGACGTGCAGAGGATATAGGCTTATTCACAAAAACTCTTGCCGAGCAGTACAACCAATGGGCAAGAGGCGACGTCGAGCCCCTTGCTGAGGAGTACTACTGGCTTGACCGCTCGTCAGACCTTGATGACGATTACGAGGCTTATCTGGACGCTACGCTGTACCAGAAAAACCGCGATTTTTCCGCAAGGATAAAGGAAATGCTCGCAAACGGCGAGAGTCCTTTCGTTATCGTGAACGTTACCTGCTTCTCGGGAGATAAGGGCATAGACGATATGCTCGCCGCCGAGGGCTACAAGGTAGAGAGAGTAGACAAATAGTCTGCTCATTGCCAGATATTACTAAATCAAACAAAAAAAGCGCCGAATGGTTTTTAAATTCGGCGCTTTTTTATAAATCTTCACGGAGCCCCTTGACATGGGACAAAATCTGTATTATAATGTTACAATGTATCAATATGGAATAGTATCGCTATTTTGCAAGATATTATAGCATACATTGCACTGACTTGTCAATAGTTTTCTGCAAAAATTTTTCATGATACGATAGCAACAAACAAGAACTGCTCTGCTTACGCTGTGTGGGTTGGCAGAGCGGCAAAAAAATACAAGGAGGTTCCGCCTATGGTGAATGTTACACCTAAGCAGCTGGGAAAGAATGTCAGAATGAGCTTCGGTAAGATTACCGAGCCTCTGGAGATGCCGAACCTTATCGAGGTGCAGAAGAACTCGTATAAGTGGTTCAAGGAAGAAGGTCTTCGCGAGGTTTTCCGCGAAATGACTGCTATCACCGACTACAACGGCAATCTCGTCCTCAACTTCAAGGACTACCGCTTTGACGATACTCCCAAGTATTCTCTCGCAGAATGTAAATCAAGAGGAGCTACCTATCAGGTCGCAATGAGAGCGACTGCTACCCTTGCCAATAAGGAAACGGGCGCAGTCAGCGAAAGCGAGATATATATGGGTGACTTCCCGCTTATGACAGACAGCGGTACCTTCGTCATCAACGGTGCAGAGCGTGTTATCGTATCACAGCTCGTCCGTTCCCCGGGTGTTTACTACTCCTTCACCAAGGATAAGACGGGTAAAGACCTGTTCAGCTCACAGATAATCCCTAACCGCGGTGCGTGGCTTGAGTATGAGCAGGATTCCAACGACGTTGTTTACGTCCGCATAGATAAGAACAGAAAGATACCTCTCACTACCTTCATCAGAGCTCTCGGCGAAGAGGGTACAGATGAGGAGATATTCGAGACATACGGCGATGATGAGCGCCTCAGACAGACTATCCTCCAGAAGGATCAGACCAAGAACCGCTCAGACGCCCTCATAGATGTATACAAGAAGCTCCGTCCGGGCGAGCCTCCTACGGTTGAAAGCGCAGTAAGCCACCTCAACAACCTCTTCTTCGAGGCTAAGAGATACGACCTCTGCCGTTTCGGACGCTATAAGTACAACAAGAAGCTGGGCATTGCTTCACGTCTTTCGGGCAGAACTCTTGCCGAGCCTATCATCAACGAGATGACAGGCGAGATACTTGCTGACGCAGGCGAGACTCTTACCTACGACAAGGCTTGCGAGATAGAGCAGGCTGGTGTTTACAGCGCATTCGTAAACGTCGAGGCTAAGGAGTACTACACTGACGAGCGCGGCGAGACAAATATCCGCATGGTCGAGAAGACAGTCAAGGTAATCGGCAACGGCATGGTAGATATCAAGGGTTACGTTGATTTCGACGCTGAGAAGTACGGCATCAACGAGAAGGTCTCCTTCAATGTCCTCAAGGATATCATCGACAACGCCGCTGACGCTGACGAGCTTGAAGAGACTATCAAGAAGAAGGCTGACGAGCTCTCACCAAAGTACATCACACTTGATGATATCAGAGCTTCTATCAGCTACTTCCTCAACCTCTGCGAGGGCGTTGGTACTGTTGACGATATCGACCACCTCGGAAACAGACGTATCCGCTCTGTTGGTGAGCTCCTCCAGAACCAGTTCCGTATCGGTTATACACGTATGGAGCGCGGTATCCGCGAGAGAATGAACCTCCAGACTCAGGACGTGAACACACTCACTCCCCAGACTCTTATCAACATAAGACCTATTTCTTCGGCTATGAAGGAGTTCTTCTGCTCCTCACCACTGTCACAGTTCATGGACCAGAACAATCCTCTTGCCGAGCTTACTCATAAGAGACGTCTTTCAGCCCTCGGACCGGGCGGTCTTTCAAGAGACCGTGCAGGATTCGAGGTTCGAGACGTTCACTACAGCCACTACGGAAGAATGTGTCCTATCGAGACTCCTGAAGGACCTAACATCGGACTTATCTCCTATCTGGCTACATTCGCAAGAATAAACGAGTATGGCTTCATCGAGGCTCCTTACAGAAAGGTAGACAAGACTACAGGCATTGTAACAAATGAAGTAGTTTACATGACTGCCGATATGGAGGATAACTTCGTTGTTGCTCAGGCTAACGAGCCTCTCACAGAGGACGGCAAGCTGAAGAGACCTCGTGTAAACGCCCGTTTCCGTGACCAGATACTCGAGTGCGAGCGCGAAAAGGTAGACTACATGGACGTATCTCCTAAGATGGTCGTTTCAGTCGCTACCTCAATGATCCCATTCCTCGAAAACGATGACGCGAACCGTGCTCTCATGGGCTCTAACATGCAGAGACAGGCTGTTCCGCTTCTCAAGACAGAGCGTCCTTTCGTTGGTACAGGTATGGAGTACAAGGCTGCCGTTGACTCGGGAGTATGCGTAGTTTCCGACTACGACGGAAAGGTAACATACGTTGACGCCGACAGGATCACTATGGTGGACACAGACGGCGTTGAGCACAAGTACGAGCTCATCAAGTTCAAGCGTTCCAACCAGGGTACCTGCGTAAACCAGAGACCTATCGTAACAGCAGGCGAGGAGGTCAAGAAGGGACAGGTGCTTGCAGACGGTCCTGCTACCGCTGACGGTGAGATCTCCCTCGGTAAGAATGCCCTCATCGGCTTCATGACATGGGAAGGTTACAACTACGAGGACGCTGTTCTCCTTAACGAGAGACTTGTAAGAGAAGATGTATTCACTTCTGTTCATATCGAAGAATACGAGATCGAGTGCCGTGATACAAAGCTCGGTCCTGAGGAAATAACAAGAGATATTCCCAATGTGGGTGACGACGCACTGGCTAACCTTGACGAGAACGGTATCATCCGTATCGGTTCCGAGGTAAATTCAGGCGATATCCTCGTTGGTAAGGTAACACCTAAGGGTGAGACAGAGCTTACCGCCGAGGAAAGACTTCTCCGTGCTATCTTCGGTGAGAAGGCAAGAGAAGTACGTGATAACTCCCTTAAAGTACCTCACGGTGAGTCGGGCGTTATCGTTGATGTAAAGGTATTCACAAGAGACAACTGCGACGAGCTCTCAGCAGGCGTAAATATGCGCGTTATCTGCTACATCGCTCAGAAGCGTAAGATCACTGTCGGCGATAAGATGGCCGGCAGACACGGTAACAAGGGTGTCGTTTCACGTATTCTCCCTGAGGAGGATATGCCGTTCCTCCCGGACGGTACACCTCTCGACATCGTACTCAATCCTCTCGGCGTTCCTTCACGAATGAACATCGGACAGGTACTTGAAGTACACCTCGGTATGGCTTGTAAGGCTCTGGGCTGGCACATCATGACTCCTGTATTCGACGGCGCTCACGAGGGCGATATCCGTGAATGCTTCAATATGGCCAACGAGCACGCCAAGGAGCACAAGGACGATATGTTCGAGCTCAAGGCTATGGATAAAGTTATCAACCCCAATGCTCTGGAATTCACAGAGGATTGTAAGTTTACCCTCTACGACGGACGTACAGGTGAAAAGTTCGATAACCGCGTAACGGTGGGCTATATGTACTACCTCAAGCTCCACCACCTCGTTGACGATAAGATACACGCTCGTTCAGTAGGTCCTTACGCACTTGTTACACAGCAGCCTCTGGGCGGTAAGGCTCAGTTCGGCGGACAGCGTTTCGGAGAAATGGAAGTTTGGGCTCTTGAAGCTTACGGTGCAGCTTACACCCTTCAGGAGATCCTTACAGTCAAGTCAGATGATACTATCGGACGTGTCAACACATATGAGGCTATCGTCAAGGGACAGAACGTTCCTACACCTGGTATCCCTGAGTCCTTTAAGGTTCTTATCAAGGAAATGCAGTCACTTTGTCTCGATGTTAAGGTGCTTGACGAGAATCAGGAAGAGATCGACCTCACTCAGAACTTCGATGACGATGATCCGATGCCTTCACGTTCTTACGACGATGAGGACACAGTCGATAACTCAGACTTCAATGAAGACGATCTGGGCGACGCAGGCTACGGTATCGAAGGCGAGGACGAGGACGGCGATCTTGATATGGTCGACGGCGAAGACGATTTCAGCTTCGATGAAGATGAAGACGACCTCGGTCTCGACGACGACGACGACGTTCTTGATCTCGGCGATGATGACGGCGACAGCTTCAGCTTCGATGACGAGGACTGATCACAGGTAAACGAATAAAAACAGCGGATTAGAATAATGAATGCCCGCAGTCTGATGACTGTCGGACTGCGGCGCATGATTCCGAATTCAAATTCCGAATTAACATATCAGGAGGTAGCAGTTTGGAATTTACAACTTTTGAATCGATAAAGATAGGTCTTGCGTCCCCCGAGCAGATCAGAAGCTGGTCTCACGGCGCAGTTGAAAGACCTGAAACTATAAATTACAGAACCCAGAAGCCTGAGCGCGACGGTCTTTTCTGCGAGAGAATTTTCGGACCAACAAAGGACTGGGAGTGTCACTGCGGAAAGTTCAAGAAGATACGCTTCAAGGGCAAAATATGTGACCGCTGCGGCGTTGAGGTCACAAGGGCAAGAGTAAGAAGAGAGAGAATGGGCCACATCGAGCTGGCTGCTCCCGTTTCTCACATCTGGTACTTCAAGGGCACACCTTCCAGAATCGGTCAGGTGCTTGAGGTATCTCAGAAGAGACTTGAGGAAGTTCTCTACTTCACAAAGTACATCGTAACAGATCCCGGCAACACAGAGCTTCTCAAGAAGCAGCTCCTCTCCGAGAAGGAGTACCTCTCATATTTAGAGAAGTACGGCGACGACTTCAAGGCTGAAATGGGCGCAGAGGCTATCAGAAAGCTTCTCAACGAGTACGATCCTGCAAGATACGATACTCACAAGCAGAGACTCATCGAAATGGGCAAGGTATCTCTGGGCGGCAAGAAGATAGAGTGCTTCAACAAGCCTACAGAGTGCGAGTGCGAGGAGTGCCAGAAGTTCAGAGAGCTTGAAGACATCGACTGGAGAAACAACCTCGAGATCGTTGCAGACGACCTTAAAGCTGAGCTGGTAGGTCTCCCAAGCGGTCAGAAGAAGGTAAAGCTCTTAAAGAGACTCCAGATAATCGAGGCATTCCGCCTTTCGGGCAACAAGCCTGAGTGGATGATACTCAGCGTAGTTCCTGTAATCCCGCCGGATATCCGTCCTATGATAATGCTGGACGGCGGACGCTACGCAACATCAGACCTTAACGACCTTTACAGAAGAGTTATCAACAGAAACAACCGTTTAAAGAGAATGCTCGAGCTTGACGCTCCTGACATCATCGTAAGAAACGAGAAGCGTATGCTTCAGGAAGCTGTTGACGCTCTCATAGACAACGGCAGACACGGCAGACCTGTTACAGGTCCAAGCAACCGTGCTCTCAAATCTCTTTCCGATATGCTCAAGGGTAAGCAGGGACGTTTCCGTCAGAACCTTCTCGGTAAGCGTGTTGACTACTCAGGACGTTCGGTTATCGTCGTTGGACCTGAGCTCAAGATGTATCAGTGCGGTCTTCCTAAGGAAATGGCACTGGAGCTCTTCAAGCCCTTCGTATTAAAGAGACTTGTCGACAAAAAGGCTATCGCTAACATAAAGAGCGCAAGAAAGCTCATCGACCGTGCTGACAACAAGGTCTGGGACGCACTTGAGGACGTTATCAAGGATCACCCTGTAATGCTCAACCGTGCCCCCACGCTCCACAGACTTGGTATCCAGGCATTCGAGCCTATCCTTGTTGAAGGCCGTGCTATCAAGCTCCACCCACTCGTATGCTCAGCCTTCAACGCTGACTTCGACGGTGACCAGATGGCTGTACACCTTCCTCTTTCCGCAGAGGCTCAGGCTGAGGCAAGATTCCTCATGCTTGCGGCTAACAACCTGCTGAAGCCTTCAGACGGTAAGCCTGTTGCCGTTCCTTCACAGGATATGGTACTCGGTTCCTACTATCTGACAATGGATAAGCCCGGCGAACCCGGCGAGGGCAAGGTATTCCGCGACGTTAACGAGGCACTCATGGCTTACAATGAGCATGACGTATCGCTCCATGCTAACATCAAGGTAAAGATAACAAAGGATATCGGCGACAAGAAGGTATCCAAGATAATCGACGCTACAGTCGGCAGACTTATCTTCAACGAGAATATCCCACAGAATCTGGGCTACGTTGACAGAACCAACTCCGACAAGCAGTTCGACCTTGAAATTGCATTCCTCGTTGGCAAGAAGCAGCTCTCCGACATCATCGAGCGCTGCATCAAGATCCACGGCACAACAACTACTTCCGAAGTTCTTGACCGTATCAAGGCTCTCGGATATAAATACTCCACAAGAGCAGCTCTTACCGTTGCTGTCTGCGACGCAACTATCCCTCCGCAGAAGAAGGATATCCTTGCTAAGGCTGACGCAGAGGTCGAGCAGATAACAAATGAATACGAGTACGGATATATCTCCGCACAGGAAAAGACCAAGAAGATCATCGCCCTCTGGACAAATACCACAGACGATGTTACAAAGGCTCTGAAGGCAAACTTCGATAAGTACAATCCTATCTGGATGATGGCTGACTCTGGTGCCCGTGGTTCTATCTCACAGATCAGACAGCTGGCTGGTATGCGTGGACTTATCGCCAATACATCAGGTACCGTTATCGAGATCCCGATCAGAGCTAACTACCGTGAAGGACTTAACATCTTGGAGTACTTCATCGCGTCAAGAGGTGCGAGAAAGGGACTTGCTGATACCGCTCTCCGTACCGCTGACTCTGGTTACCTTACACGTCGTCTCGTCGACGTTTCTCAGGACGTTATCATCCGTGAGGAAGACTGCGGAACTACAGACGGTATCGAGGTATTCGAGATCAAGAACGGCAACGAGATAGTTGAGCCGTTCGAGGAGAGACTTGTAGGACGTTTCCTCTCTGAGGACCTCCGCGACGAGTCAGGCGAGCTTATCGTATCACGCAACAAGCTCATCACAGACGCTGACGCTAAGAAGATAGTTGACAGCGGCGTTGAAAGAATAAAGATACGTTCTGTACTTACCTGTAAGTCAAGAACAGGCGTATGCTCAAAGTGCTACGGTGCAAACCTTGCATTCAACAATATGGTATCAGTCGGCGAGGCTGTCGGCGTAATCGCTGCTCAGTCCATCGGTGAGCCTGGTACACAGCTTACAATGAGAACCTTCCATACCGGTGGTGTTGCTTCTGCCGACGCTGAAGATATCACACAGGGTCTTCCACGTGTCGAGGAACTCTTCGAGAGCAGACGTCCTAAGGGCGCAGCTATCCTCTCAAGGATCGACGGTAAGATACACATCGAGGAAGTCAAGACTACAAGAAATATCATCGTTACCAACGATGAGACAGGCGAGTCCGAAAGCTATATGATCCCGTACAACCTGAAGATAAGAGTTCAGGAGGGCGAGGTCATCGAAAAGGGCACACGTCTGACAGAAGGTAACATCTATCCTGCTGATATCCTCAATATCCTCGGTACACAGGCTGTTCAGAACTACATCATCAATGAAGTTCAGAAGGTTTACCGTTTACAGGGTGTTGATATCAACGATAAGCACATCGAAGTTATCGTTCGTCAGATGCTCCGCAAGGTCAAGGTTGAGGAGACAGGCAGCAGCTATCTGCTCCCCGGTACTCTTGTTGACAGCAAGGAGATCGACGCTATCAATGAAGAGCTTCAGGCTCGTATCGACGCAGGCGAGTACGACGTACAGCTTGTTCAGACAAGTCCTGTTCTTCAGGGTATCACAAAGGCTTCATCAAATTCAGACAGCTTCATGTCAGCTGCTTCATTCCAGGAGACCACAAAGGCTCTCACAGACGCAGCTATCAGAGGCAAGAGCGACCGACTCCTTGGTCTTAAGGAGAACGTTATCATCGGTAAGCTCATTCCTGCCGGTACAGGTATGGAGTGCTACAGAAACGTTGAAGTCGTTAAGAACGAAGGCTACGGCGAGCACAATACAACAGCTCCTATGGCTAACCAGATATAACATCAAAGCTCCCGAGGTATTCTTCGGGAGCTCTTTTGTAATTAGTAGGGGACGCCGCCCTCGGCGTCCCGTTAATTTAACAATTATTATGACGGGCTGATGTAGGCATCAGCCTCTACAAAAAATGAAGTCAACAGAATCGTACAGGAGAACACGAATGAATATCGAACTTAAAAGAATCGGCATGGAGGACTGCGAAAGGCTCTGGAAAATGCAGGTCGAAGCCTTTTCGGAGCTCCTTGAAAAATATCAGGACTACGATATAAGCCCTGCCAACGAGCCATTGAGCCGTATTGAGGAGCGGCTCCGCCAGCCTTTTACCTGCTATTACTTTATCATGGACGGTGAAAAAGCTGTTGGAGCTATCCGCATTGTGGATATGAAAGACGGTGGTCAGAAGCGTATCTCACCTATATTCATTATGGCTGAGTATCGCGGAAAAGGCTATGCTCAGGCAGCTATGAGAGCTGCCGAGGAGCTTCACGGTGCAGAGAACTGGGCTCTCGATACAATTTTGCAGGAAAAGGGCAACTGTCATCTCTACGAGAAAATGGGCTATCGCAGAACAGGCGAGGAGCAGGTCATCAACGAGAGAATGACTATTATCGGCTACGAAAAATAGCCTTTCGTCTATGGCATATCATGTCCGCTTGCTGCATATAATGCAGTGAGGTGAGATGTATGAAAAAAATCATAGCAGCTGCCTGTGCGGCTGCTTTTTTGTTGTCATCAGGCTGCTCTGCAATGCCGATAAACAGTGGCTCGGATATAATGAGGGAGTCCGTGCCGCCTGCCGCCGAGGAGCATAGCTATACTCCATTAAACTACACGAATCAGGTGGGAATGTGGCTGCCGTATGTGAAATTTCCCGAGATAATGCAGGGTAAAAGCGAGGAGCAGTTCCGCAAAGCAGTTGCAGAGATATTACAGGACGCCGCCGCCGAGAACGTTAATACGCTGTATTTCCATGCCCACCCAATGGGGGACGCTTACTATAGCTCGGAGATATTCCCGAAGGGCTCATACCTCGACGGAGAATACGATCCGCTTGAGATAATCCTCGACGAAGCTCATAAAACAGGCATATCCGTCCATGTGTGGATAAATCCTCTACGCCTGCAAACAGAGGAGGAGATGAACAGGCTCCCCGATGATTTTATCATAAAAAAGTGGATAAACGCAGGTGAGCCCTACGTGAAAGCTGTCAACGGGCGCTGGTACCTTGTGCCGTCCTATCCCGAGACTGTGGAGCTCCTTGAAGCTGCAATCGGCGAAATACTGGATAATTATGACGTTGACGGAGTCCATATCGACGACTATTTTTATCCCACCACCGACGAGGACTTTGACAGCGCGGAGTTTGAAAAAAGCGGCGAATCAGACCTTGCCGAATGGCGAACAGATGTCGTAAGCCGCTATGTAAAGGCTATACGTGACGCAGTGAAGTCCCATGATGAAAGGCTTCTTTTCGGCATAAGTCCACAGGGAAACATCGACAGCGATTACAGCTCCCAGTACGCAGATGTGCGGCGCTGGGGCAGCGATAAGGGCTTCTGTGACTATATAGCTCCGCAGCTGTATTTCGGTTTCGAGAACGAGTGCTGTCCGTTCCTGCCGACTCTTTCACAGTGGGAGAAGCTTGTCGGAGCCGGAGTTTCGCTGATCGTTGGACTCGCACCATACAAACTGGGCAGAGAGGATAAGTGGGCAGGAGCTGCAGGGGAGCTGGAGTGGATAAACGATCCCGACATAATCGACAAGCAGATAGCCGCCGTGAAGAGCTCCGAAGCCGAAGGATACGCGCTGTATTACTGAAGCAGAGTTTGCGTGAAAGCGGCGCTGCTGATGTGCAAAATAATGCGATAGATATTGACTTTGTCCCGTGACTGTGATATAATAATATCGTACGGGGCATTAGCGCAGTTGGGAGCGCATCACACTGGCAGTGTGGGGGTCAGGGGTTCGAATCCCCTATGCTCCACCAACGAAAAAAGCTTATGTTTAGCCAAAAACATAGGCTTTTTTGCTATTATGCTTTGAGCGGCAGAAATGGCAATATTTCCGTTATGATTTCCGTTACGTGTATCAAGAAACGCATATTGTAACGGCAAATGCTGAAGCAATCACATAATAAAAAAATAAGGCTCTCCGTGACGGAGAGCCTCAATTCATTAGTCTGCATTATCCTTGCGCTTTTCTAGCTTGAGTTTATCCTCAAGGGCGTTTGATGCGATCTCGTCCGCGGACTGGATAGCGTGAATATATATCTTACTTGTCGTAGCGATACTGGAATGTCCCAGCCTTCGTGAGACAGTCGGAATGCTAACTCCTTCAGCAATCAGAAGCGTTGCATGGGTATGTCTGAGGAAATGAGGAGTAAAATACGGTAGATTGTTCCGCTTTACGAATTTTCGTACAGCGAAAAGCCTTTCGATGCGGATTCAATATTAATAAGCAATTGAAGAATGATTCGATTGACCTTTTGCTTGTTGTGTGGTATAATTAGCCTATATACCGCTTACAAGGGGGGCGAACCAATGGAACTGCGATTACTGGAATATTTCCTGACGGTAGTCCGTGAGGAGAACATATCAAGAGCCGCCGAGGTACTTCATGTGACACAACCAACACTCAGCCGTCAGATGAAGGAGCTTGAGGACGAGCTTCACACAACGTTATTCATCAGAGGCAAGCGACTCACGCTGACCGATTCGGGCGTTATGCTCCGCAGACGTGCAGAGGAAGTTGTGTCGCTGATGAACAAGATAGACAGTGAGTTCCGTGAACAGGAGGAAATCAGCGGAGTTATCTCCGTAGGCAGCGGCGGACTAAAGGCAGCAAGCGTTCTTCCTGAACTGATAGAGCATTTCCGTGAACGCTATCCGCTTGTGAGTTTTGAGATAATTACAGGAACAGCCGACCTTATTAAGGAAAGGCTTGAACACGGTCTGCTTGACTTCGGGTTCCTGTTGGAGCCGATAGATATAGAGAAGTTCGATTATTTGCGTCTTCCGACTAAGGAAGTATGGGGCGTTCTTCTTCCTGCGAATCATCGACTTTCGTCCGAGAAGGCCATCACACGGCAACAACTCAGAGAACTTCCTCTTGTGGTGACGAGCCGTAATGCTCTGCGCGGAGAGATAGAAGAATGGCTTAAATATCCGGTTTCTGAGCTTGATATTGTAGCGACCTTTAATCTGATCGACAATGTAGCACCGCTTGCGGAACGTGGCATTGCCTGTGTTCTGGCAGTTGAGGGAGCAGTGGATATGTTTGATCCTGCACGTTTTGCATTCCGTCCGCTGAAACCAGAACTTTTCATGACATCGGTACTTGCTTGGAAGAAGCTGAGCCCATATGCAGGTGCGGCAGGCAAATTCCTTGAATACATCAAAAGTATACATTCCGAGCATACCAAAGTATGAAATATAAGCATTTTACATATTGAGAAATATATGTTATACTGAGTACAGGACATAAACCTGTACTCTTTTGTTTTTTGCGGAGGTGATCGAATGAAAGTGACAATACCCGAAATAACCAATAAGGAGCTTGCCGACTTACTGAAAAGCTCAGGTATGACAGATGAAGAGGTTGAGTCATTCCTCAAACGCTGTGAGAACAACTGTTGCTGTGCCGAAAAGGTTCGTATCCTGCGTAAAACACGGAAAGCTCTGCTCGATACGATACACAAGGAACAGGCTGTGCTTGACAAGCTCGATAACCTCATATGGAACATAGAACACGGAGGTGCTTTATGAATAAGCTGATTTCTATACTTGCATCAACAGTTATCGCTGTATCAGCTATGATGACAACAAGCGGTACGATAAAAACATCAGCAGATGCCGACGCTTTTTCAGCTGCGACAGAAAAAACAACATATACGATTCAGGATGTACGCAATTTGCAGGATTTTATTCTTGCCAAACCAACGGAAGAAGATCTGACAGGAAAGCCTTATGATTTGAACGGTGATGACCGCTGGGACGTATATGACCTCTGCCTGATGAGGCGTGAAGTCCTGAAAAATCCGAATACCGCTTCTGACAATGATACACTTGTTATCTACTTCTCGCGTACCGGAAACACTGAGAAAATCGCTGAATACCTGATAGACATTACAAATGCAGACAGCTATGTTATCGAGGCGGCTGTACCTTACAGCGATGCAGATATAAAATATCAGGACGATAACTGTCGTGCCAACAAGGAGCAGAATGATAAAACAGTCCGTCCCGAGATTGCAAATCCAATTGATTCTATCGACAGCTATGATACTATTTTCCTCGGTTATCCAATTTGGTGGGGACAGGAACCCCGAATTATCGACACTTTCCTTGAAAGCTATGACTTCTCAGATAAGACTGTTATCCCGTTCTGCACATCTGGCAGCAGCGGAATTGCTGCCAGTGAGAAAAATATCAAGGCACTTGTACCAATAGGCAATCAGCTTGAAGGCAAGCGTTTCTCTGCGAGTGCCACAAAGGAAGATGTGAAAGCATGGTATGATACACTACCGCTAAACGATGAAAAAACTGACAATAAGCTGAAAATATCAGTAAATGGTACGGAGCTTACAGCAACTCTTGAAGATAACAGCTCGGCTCAGGCTTTGACAGAACTTTTGAAGCAAGGCAATATTACCGTAGATATGAGCGATTACGGCAATTTTGAAAAGGTCGGTGAGCTTCCTCAAAGTTTACCGAAAAATGATGAAAAGATCACAACAGTACCGGGTGACATTATTCTGTATCAGGGCAACAAGATCACGATATATTACGCCGAGAATACATGGGATTTCACAAAGCTTGGTCACATCAATAATATCACACAGGAAGAACTGAAAACCTTGCTCGGTGACGGAGATGTCACAGTTTCACTTTCAATATCATAAAAGGAGAACTCATTAATGAATATCACAAGTAAAATTCTGCTTTCTATTATTACAGGTACTTGCTTAGTATCGTTTACAGCTTGTGGAAGTTCAGATAGCAACAACCAATCATCACAGCAGGTAACAACCACACAGCAGGAACAGACAACGGATACAACTACAACAGCTACGACGAAAGAAGATAAAACTGCTCCCGAAGTTACAGTGGAAAACAACGCAACAGCAGAAGCAACCGATAGCACAGAGAGCAATACTCTTGTAGTTTACTTCTCACGCACAGGAAATACCGAAAAGATAGCAGAATACCTGATAGAACTGACAAATGCAGACAGCTACGTTATCGAAGCGGCTGTGCCTTACAGCGATGCGGACATAAAATATCAGGACGATAACTGCCGCGCCAACAAAGAACAGAACGACAAGACTGTTCGTCCGGAAATAGCAAATCCTATTTCTTCCATTGACAGCTATGATACAATATTCCTCGGCTTCCCAATATGGTGGGGACAGGAACCACGCATTATAGACACCTTCCTTGAAAGCTATGATTTCTCGGAGAAAACAGTTATCCCGTTCTGTACATCAGGCAGCAGCGGTATCGGTACAAGTGAGAAAAACATCTCGGAACTTGTAACTATAGGAACTCAGCTTGAAGGCAGACGTTTTCCTGCGGGAGCGTCAGAAGATGAAGTAAAAGAGTGGTACGATACACTTAATTTGAATAAATAAAACATAAAACGGAGGTAATCATCATGTTAGGAAATTTCAGTTATCACAATCCCACAAAGCTCTATTTCGGAGAGGATTCTCTCAATTATCTCAAAGACGAGCTGAAAAACTACGGACAGAACGTACTTCTCGTTTATGGAAGCGGTTCTATCAAGAAGAACGGTCTGTATGACGAGATAATCGCTATCCTCAAGGAGTGCGGCAAGAATGTTGCAGAGGTATCGGGCGTTATGCCGAACCCGACTTCCGACAAGCTGAACGAGGGCGTAGCTATCGCCCGTGAGAACAAGACAGACTTTATCCTTGCTGTCGGTGGTGGTTCTGTATGCGACTATTCAAAGGCAGTTTCAGTTTCCGTTAACTGCAACGATGATCCTTGGGAGAAATACTTTATACGCTTTGAAGAGCCCGACTGTGACATCATTCCTGTAGGTTGTGTATTGACTATGACAGGTACAGGCTCAGAGATGAATGGCGGCTCAGTAATCACAAACCACCACACCAAGCAGAAGATAGGTCATGTGTTCGGTGATGATGTAATGCCGAAGTTCTCTATCCTCAATCCAAAGTACACTATGACACTGCCGAAATATCAGATGGTCGCAGGCATTTATGATATTTTCAATCACATTTGCGAGCAGTATTTCTCAGGCGAGGACGACAACACCTCCGACTATATCAGCGAGGGACTGATGAGAGGTCTTATACACGCAAGTCGTATCGCTGTGGAGAATCCGCAGAATTATGAAGCACGTTCCAACATTATGTGGACAGCTACATGGGCGCTGAATACGCTTGTCGGCAAAGGCAAGTCCGAGGACTGGATGGTACATATGCTCGGTCAGGCAGTTGGTGCTTATACAGACGCTACGCACGGTATGACTTTGGCTGCGGTATCTTTGCCGTATTACAGATATATCATGCCTTACGGTATGAAGAAATTCGCACGTTTTGCAACAGAAGTATGGGGCATAATCCGAGAAGGCAAGACAGATGAACAACTTGCAAATGAGGGCCTTTATGCAATGGAAAATTGGATGAAGGAGATAGGGCTCGTGATGAACTTGAAAGACCTCGGTGCAACCGAGAATATGATCGAGGGCATCGCAGATGCAACATTCATTCTCAACGGCGGATATAAGGTTCTTGACCATGATGAAGTGATTCAGATACTGAAAGCAAGTATGGGTTAATAAACGATAATTCTATAAAACGGAGGTAATCACTATGAGTAAAAAATTAGTAGCATATTTCTCAGCAAGCGGCGTTACCGCTAAACTGGCAAAAAATCTCGCAGAAGCAGCAGGGGCAGACATTTATGAAATACGTCCTGAAACACCCTACACAAACGCTGATCTCAACTGGCAAGACAAGAACAGCAGAAGCTCTGTCGAGATGAAAGACAAGACATTCCGTCCTGCTATCGCTGATACAGATGCAAATATCGCTGACTATGATACGATCTTCGTAGGTTTCCCGATATGGTGGTATGTTGCGCCTACTATTATCAACACATTCCTTGAAGCCTATGATTTTTCGGGAAAGACTATCATTCTATTTGCAACATCCGGCGGAAGCGGAATGGGTAACTCTGCAAAGGAGCTTCGCCCCAGTGTGTCCGACAGTGCAGTCATCAATGACGGCAAGCGTTTCAGCGCAAATGCTTCTGTAAGCGAACTGAAAGATTGGGTCAATTCGCTTGGCATCTGATAAAAGGAGCATACAATGAGTATTGTAGTAAATCTAAGATACACAGGCAAAAACGGCTCTGCGAGAGCCTTTGCAGAGGAGATGACTTCAAGCGGAACAGTTGATGTGATCAGAAATGAGAACGGCAATCTGCGGTATGAATATTATCTTTCATTTGATGATCCGGAAACTGTTCTGCTGATAGATGAATGGACAGATCAGGCGGCTATCGACCGTCACCACGCATCGCCCATGATGCAGAAGATAACAGAGCTTCGGGACAAATACGATCTTCACATGACGGTGGAGCGATATGTCAGTGATGAGGGCGGCATACCTGACAAGGACGAGAAATTCATAAGGAGGTAGGTGTCACAATGACTGAAAAGATAGTGCAGACAGCAGGAAGAGAGGCTCTCGGTGAGTTCGCTCCCGACTTTGCACATTTCAACGATGATATCCTGTTTGGTGAGAATTGGAACAATACCGATATTGACCTGAAGACGCGGTCTATTATCACAGTGGTAGCCCTCATGTCTCAGGGCGTGACGGATAATTCTATCCGCTATCATATCCAGAACGCTAAGAATCACGGCGTATCGCAGAGAGAAATGGCAGCAGTCATTACTCACACTGCTTTTTATGCTGGCTGGCCTCACGCATGGGCGGTGTTCAATATCGCTAAGGAAGTTTATGCTGAGAACGCTCCTGCCGTTTCCGATAAGAACAAGTTCCAAAACGAGATAATATTTCCTATAGGCGAACCGAATCCTTACGGCGATTACTTTGTGGGACAAAGCTATCTTGCGCCTGTTTCCACGGAACAAATACCGATCTACAACGTGACCTTTGAGCCTGCCTGCCGCAATAATTGGCATATCCACCACGCAAAAAGCGGCGGCGGTCAGATGCTGATCTGTGTCGGCGGTCGTGGCTGGTATCAAGAGTATGGCAAGGAAGCAAGAGAATTAAATCCGGGCGATATTGTGAATATCCCTGCCGAGGTCAAGCACTGGCATGGTGCGGCTAAGGACAGTTGGTTTGCACATCTTGCGGTTGAGATTCAGGGCGAGGATTGCAGTACGGAATGGTGCGAGACAGTTTCCGAACAGGATTACAATAAACTGAAATAGTATATGTGAAGGCAGCCGATGGCTGCCTTACTCTTATTGTTATATTCAGATAAACACATTGACGTGAATATCAGAAAACAGCATGCTTTAATTTCTCAAATAGATAAGTAACCTTTTCACGCTAACCGTTACATATGTAACCGTTTAAATGAAACTGCCCGTTGAATTATCAGAATAAATATGCTACAATAAGCACATAAGGAACAGGAGTTACCTAAATCGCAAAGGAGGAACTAATATGAACGCTATCGTTATTTATTTTTCAAGAGCAGATGAAAACTATTTCGGAGGTTCGATGAAGTATGTGGAGGTTGGCAACACTGAGATCGCAGTACAGCACATCACCGAGCTGACAGGCTATGACAGCTTCAAGCTCGAAATGGTGCAGCCTTACTCCGCTGACTATATGACCTGTATCGAAGAAGCAAAGGCTCATCTGAGAGAAAAAGCTCGCCCCGAGCTGAAAGAGATGCCCGATGTTTCCGGCTATGACACGATCATTCTCGCTTATCCCAACTACTGGGGAACGATGCCGATGGCGGTGTTCACGTTTCTCGATAACGCTGATCTGAACGGCAAGACGGTCTACCCGCTCTGCACCAACGAGGGCAGCGGACTTGGCAAAAGCGTTTCGGACATAAAGAAATACGCAAATGTCGGCGAGGGACTTTCTCTCACGGGCAGTGGCGTAAAAGGCGCAAAGTCCACTATTGAAAAGTGGCTTAAAAACAACAAACTTATCTGAGGAGGTATAATTATGCAGGCTTACATTATCTTGAATGACGGTACGAAAATCCCGCAGTTCGGACTTGGCGTTTATCAGATTCCGGAGGGAGAAGCTACTTACAATGCGGTGCTTGACGCGCTGAAAATTGGCGTCCGCCACATCGACACGGCTCACGCTTATCAGAACGAGCGCAGCGTCGGCAAGGCAGTCAGGAACAGCGGCGTTCCCCGTGAAGAAGTGTGGATCACCACAAAGCTCTGGCCCCACGAATACGGCGCGGGCAAGACCGCTGCAGCTATCGACAAGATGCTTGACAGGCTCGGTACCGACTATATCGACCTTCTCCTGCTGCATCAGCAGTTCGGCGATTATTTCGGTGCCTGGAAGGACATAGAGAAGGCTGTTAAGGCAGACAAGGTAAAGTCTATCGGTATCAGCAACTTCGAGAGCGAACGCCTTGAGGAGATCTGCGAAGCGGCTGATATCAAGCCCTCTGTATTGCAGGTGGAGTGCCACCCTTACTATCAGCAGAACGCATTGAAAAAGCGTATCGAAAAGTACGGTACCGTCATCGAAAGCTGGTATCCGATCGGTCACGGCGATAAGGGGCTTATCGGTGAGGCTGTATTCACGAAACTGGCTCGGAAATATGGCAAGACCAATGTGCAGATAATTTTACGCTGGCATATCCAGGAGGGTACTATCGTATTCCCCAGAACAACAAATCCTCAGCATATGAAAGAGAACTTCGATATTTTTGACTTTGAGCTGACCGCCGATGAAATGGCTGAGATCAGAGCACTTGACTGCGGAAAGCGTTTCTTCAACATGACGCTTGAACAGCAGGAGGCAAACCTCGGAGCATGGCATCCGGCTGACTAAAACGGGAGGACTACTATGATACTGACAGGCAGCGAAGATTTAAGGGTGTGCAGGACAATAGACTCTATCAAAAGCGTGTTTGAGCAGATGATATGTGAAATGGACTACCGGGTTCAAAGAACAAGGAGCGTATCATTGAGAATCTGACTGCCTCACAGGTTGAGCTGACGGATGATGAATTCACCGCACTTGAAACCGAACTGAACAAGTGCAAGGTTTACGGTCACAGAGGGCTTGGCGGTTTTTAAATCATTATCACAAGACAAAAAAGTCCTCACAGCCGAAACTGTGAAGACTCTGTTGTTTTATTCAGATAGAAATCTTATCTTTTTTCATAAAGACTATTAAGACGGATTCCGATTCTTAAACCTTTTCAGTATATCTACTATTTTCAGATACAGATATCCGACTATCAGCAGTACTACAAAAAGGGAAATTATCCACCACGCACAGCCCATGAACGGCAGCTCGTCGGTGAAGCCGAATGCTCCGGCAGAACTTCCCCAGTTGAGGAAGAAGTACGGATAATTATAACCTTCCGCAAACTGCCAGTTTTCGACATATCCAATGCCAGCGTAGACAGCATACAGAATTGGCGGAACTATCACCCAGAACGTGTTACTCTTCTTGATATTGCTGCTGACTCCGACTACAAAAAAGTCAATTATCGCAGCGACAGGAACGACAACGTGAGTCAGTATGTTTTGCAGATTCCACGCCGCATTCCCAAGTGTTGGAGCCAATACAAAACAGAAGACTGCTCCCGTAAGGGTGATTGAAACTGTTCCTACGAATTTTATTACCCACCACAGGTCACTGACGGATTTGTTCCTGAACAGTCCTTTCAGACCTGCCGCACATATTATGGCGATGGCAATATTGGACTGTATCGTGAAGTACATGAAAACACGGCTGCCGCCCATAAAAGAATGCCGTCCTGCATAAGCACTCAGAAAAGTACCAAGTATCGCTGAAAAGATCACTACAATTTTCAGAACACATGAGACTGCCTTTTGTTTCGGCGTAAACGTATTCATAGTTTCACTTCCTTCAGAGCTTTAAAAGTGCCTCTACCTGTGCTTTCTTTTCGTAAAGAACGCAGCCTCCGTCGTGATCGTCAAGCAGGATATCGCCACTTCTGAGAGCTGTAAACAGCGGAGAACGCAAAGCCTCACGAAGTGATGTATCCTTCACATTGATATCAGAATACGGCGAGAACGGACAGGGCTCAGCTCCGCCGTGAGAATTGATGTGGAAGAAGCCTCGACCGGCTGCAACACAGCCTCCCGAACTTTTTTCATCTCCCGGGAATGAGATATAAACCATTTCGGGACGTTTCTCACGCAGATGCTGTATCTTGTTCATCAGGTACTCTCTCTGTACATCGCCCGGAGCAAGCTTGCGGCTTTCATCGGTTACGGGAACATACTCCACGAATATTACCGCTTTGCAGCCTTTTTCAGAAAGACTGTTTATAAATGCATCGGAAGTCACTTCTTTATAGTTATGCGTTGTAACAGTAACAGATGCTCCGAAAACAAGTCCGTGTTTTCTGAACTCGTCCATATTGGAGATAAGTTTATCATAAATTCCGGAGCCGCGCCGTGAATCGGTCTGCTCACGGTTGCCTTCAATGCTCATGACAGGGATAAGGTTGCGGCATTTATCGAAAAGCTCTAAATAGCGTTCGTCCATGAAAGTGCCGTTAGTAAAGATCGGAAAGAGTATATTCTGCTTCTGACCTGCAGCTTCGATGATATCCCGACGTAGCATAGGTTCACCGCCTGCGAGAAGGATAAAGCTGATGCCCATTTCGTCTGCCTCATCGAATATCCTCAGCCATTCGGCGTCTGTGAGCTGTTTCACAGGCTCTGAATCAACAGTGGCATGATTGCACCGTGAATAACAGCCTGCACAATGAAGATTGCACTTGCTTGTGATACTTGCAATGAGGAAAGGCGGTATATGCTCGCCGTTATCCTCAGCTTTCCTGCGGCGTTTGGAGGCAACTCGGCTCGCTGCTGCAAATTTCAGCATAAAAGCACTTTCCCTTGGGTTTTTCAGCGTTGCCCTGACAGCTTCGCCAACTATCCGCTCAACGCCCTTTGTCAGATATTCCTGAAGTTCAAATTTTTCGTTCATAGTCTCTCCCAAGCAATTCTTCAACAGACTTGCGCACCTCTGCCATATCAGTTGTAGGTTCAAAGCGTGCGATGACCTTACCAGTTCTGTCAACGAGGAATTTTGTAAAGTTCCACTTGATATACGCTTTATCTCCGAACTTCTTATTATTCATATCAGCAAATTTGTTAAGCATCGCATTCTTTATACCCTTGCCGAAGCCCGTAAATGGCTTTTCTGTGGCAAGATAGGCGAAAAGCGGATCAGCGCTGTCACCGTTAACATCAATTTTTGCAAACTGCGGGAACTCCGTACCGAATTTGAGTGTGCAGAATTGATGTATCTCATCCTCGCTGCCGGGAGCCTGATTTGCGAACTGATTGCAAGGAAAATCGAGTATCTCGAAGCCCTTGTCACGGAGTTCCTTGTACATAGCTTCAAGCGGCTCATAATGCGGAGTAAAGCCGCATCCCGTAGCTGTATTCACGATAAGCAGCACCTTACCATTATAATCACTGAGACTTACGTCGTTGCCTGCGCGGTCTTTCACCATAAAATCGTACACTGTTTTCATACTTCATGCTCCTTTCAGATAGTCAGATATCATTTTCTTCCAATAATTCATACAGCAGCGAATAGAGCTGCTTTGCCTTTTCGGGACTGAGTTTTACGCACTTTCCAACCTTCACAGGGATATCCTTTGCCTGTTCCTGCAAGGCTCTGCCCTGTTCGGTCAGATAAATGAGGACTGCACGTTCATCGTCCTTACTGTGTATCCTTTCGAGATATCCGAGAGTGCTCATCTTTTTAAGAAGAGGCGAAACCGTGCCGTTGTCAAGCATGAGTTTTTTGCATATTTCTCCGACAGTAACGCCGTCCTTCTCCCACAGAACAAGCATGACTATATACTGCGTGTAAGTCAGTTTCAGCTCTTTAAGATACGGCGTATATAAGCCCGTTACAGCTCTTGCTGCCGCATACAGTGGAAAACAGAGCTGGTTTTCTATCTTCATAGCTTCCTTGTAGTTGTATTCCATTGTTCTGCCTCCTCAATTTATGTTGTTTGCAATTATATTGTATCAAATATAAATCTGTTTGTCAAGTACCCTTGCTTTATTTTTGATATTTAACTTCAGACAAAAAAGTCCTCACAGCCGAAACTGTGAGGACTCATTGTTTTTAATCAGATAAACACATTAACGTGAATATCACGCCAGCTTAGTATCCTACGCTTTGTGGATTTCGCGTAAAGGTATTCCTTAGCGTCGTCCGGATCCAGCGTAAAATAGCCAATCTGAGTATATTTCCGAATTACTTCTTTTCGCTTATTGCAGCCTGTGCTGTAGCAAGGCGAGATAGCCAAATTAAAACATGAAGAATAATATAAGGATTAATTATATAATTATAAAGTTCATTAAGTTCTTATGCTATATAACTATAATATATTGACATATCGAAAAACATATTATATAATTATATAAAGATGATAAAAATAGTGGAGGTGAATAAATGCTTATAGCACATATTTCCAAAGATAAAAAACGTAAACAATCAGTACAAGAACATTGTATAAATACAGCCATACTATCCGCAGGATACTGCACTTTGTTCGGAGCTGAAAATATAGGCTATCTTGCCGGATTATTACATGATGCAGGCAAGCTTTGTACAGACTTTGACAATTATATCAGAGGTGATAACAAATTCAGACGCGGCGAAATCGACCACAGCTATGCAGGAGCCAAATATATTACAGAAATAGCTGAACATGAATATGAAAAAGTCGCAAGGTTAATTGCAAGAGTTATAATTTCTCATCATGGACTTCATGACTGGGTAGATGATAATTGCAGGGATTATTTTAAACTGCGAATATTAAATGATAAAAACTATGCGCAGATAAAAAATAATATCAGCAAAATAGCCCTTGAAAATGATATAATCGATCATATAAAAAAAGCAGACTGTGAATACAAGGAAATACGCAAAAAAATAAAAAACATATCCCGAAATAAAGAAGAAGCAGCTTTCTACATGGGATTGCTCGAACGTCTTATTGAGTCCGCTCTCATAGACGCCGACAGGACTGACACAGCTTCATTTATGGATAACATTGAACTTCCTGAATACTCTGCTGATAAAGCTCTGTGGCAAGGAATGAAAAATAATATGGAACAAAAGCTCATCAGATTTGCAGATAAAATAGATAGAATCTCCGTTCAGCGCAGAAGCATTTCCGACAGGTGCAAAAGCTTTGCTAAAAACGATGTAAAGATATGCAGACTGATAGTTCCGACAGGCGGAGGTAAAACTCTTTCATCTCTGCGTTTTGCTATCGAATACTGTATTGAGCATGGAATGGAAAAGATAGTATATACTGCGCCGTTTATGTCTATACTTGAACAAAACAGCGCTGAAATAAAGAATATTGCTAACGATGACAATTTCCTTGAACACCATTCAAATGTACTTACAGAAAAAGCGGATAATGCAGAAGAACTGTCCGATTACGAACTGCATACTGAGCGCTGGGACAAATTTGTTATTGCTACAACAATGGTACAGTTCCTGAATTCAATGTTTTTAGGTAAGACGTCATCTGTACCCCGTTTTCACAGGCTCGCAAAATCAGTTATCATAATCGACGAGATACAGTCACTTCCGCTGAAATGCGTGAATATGTTTAATCTTGCAGCTAATTTCTTATCCTACATATGCGGTTCTGCTATAGTACTTTGTACAGCAACGCAGCCTGCAACGGAAGATGTTCCGCACCCTATGATCATTGATAAAAATGAAAACATAACAGGCGACTACATCGCCGATTTTGAAGTATTCAAGCGAACTGAGATCATACCTATTATTAATCATTATGGCTATTCCCATGAAGAAGCTGCTGGTTTTTGTATGGAAAAATTTGAAGCAGCAGGCAATCTTCTTGTTATCGTCAATACAAAAGCAACTGCACTAAAGCTTTATGGGCTAATTAAAGAAAAATGCGACAATGAATCTGAAGTTATCCATTTAAGCACAAATATGTGTCCTCAGCACCGCCGTGAAAAAATTAATACTATACGCACAATGTTGAGTGAAAAAAAGCCTGTGATATGCATAACCACACAACTTATAGAGGCGGGCGTAGATATATCATTCAAATGTGTTGTACGCTCTCTTGCAGGTCTTGACAGCGCTGTACAGGCAGCGGGCCGATGCAACAGGCACGGCGAAAATGATAAAATTTGTCCCGTATATATGATAAAGCTTAAAGAAGAACGTCTCGGTAATCTAAAAGAAATATACACAGCACAAGGAATAACTCAGTTAATGACTGAAAGCAATAGTTATAATGACCTTTCTTCACCTGCTGCTATTTCGGATTACTTCCGAAAGCTTTATCAAACTGAAAAAAATGAACTATCCTATTCAGTGCCTGAAAATGAGACCTTGCTCAATTATCTTGCATTAAATGAAAAACGTTACGAAACAAGTCCGAAAACGAGCAGTAAATATGAATCACAGGCATTTAAAACCGCAGGAGCACTGTTCAAGGTCATTGATGATAATACACAGGACGTCATAGTTCCATATAATGCTGACGCTATTGAGATAATTCAAAAGCTGGAGCAAAATGAAGGAAGCTTGTCAGAACTGCTAAGAAAAGCGCAGAAATACACTGTCAGCATTTATAACGGAACAGAACACAGGCTATACGAAAACAATGCTTTACGTGAGATAGCAAACGGCGTTATTACGCTCGATAAAGCACATTATAACGACGAATTCGGTATTGATATAAACGGTGCCGAAAATGAATTATTGATATTCTGAAAAAGCCGCACGGGGGTATCCGTGCGGCTAACTCAGGGGAATAATATAATCCAAATAATTTCAATCCACGCTTATAAAGCGACATAAATAGTATAGCATTTATTAAGAAACTAATTGTGAACATTTTTGTATACTTGAAAGAATAATCTTGACAAGCATAGAATGACATAATCTAAATAGAAAAGGAGGTTAGGCGATGCAAAAAGAAGTATATAGAAACACCGTGGAATTTGCTGTACGCGGACGGTATGCGCTGTTCTCGGATATCCTTACAAGGGCAGGAGGTGAAAAATCCAGCTATCCGCTACCAACCTATGAAGCTCTGAAAGGTATACTTCACAGTATCTACTGGAAACCTACAATTATATGGGTTGTAGACAGTGTGAGGATAATGAATCCAATACGCACAGCAAGAAAGGGCATACGTCCAATAAAGTACGGAGGCGGAAACGACCTTGCGTATTACACTTATCTCGAAGATGTGTATTATCAGGTCAGAGCCCATTTTGAGTGGAATATGAACCGTCCCGAACTTGAAAAGGACAGAAACGAAAACAAACATCATAACATTGCAAAACGCATGATAGAGCGCGGCGGACGACGCGATATCTTTCTCGGCACACGAGAATGTCAAGGGTATGTTGAGCCTTGTAAATTCGGCGAAAGTGCAGGGGCTTACGACAACTGCGGCTCTATCCCATATGGTCTGATGTATCATGGCATAACCTATGCTGATGAAGCTGTAAAAGATGAAGACAAGGATATGCTTACAGTAAGACTCTGGAATCCTGTGCTCGAAAACGGCGTAATTGATTTTATACGTCCCGAAGAATGCACGTTGAAACGTCATATCAGGAAAATGCCAATTAAGCCATTCGGCGAGTTATATGATAACTTCACAGGACTTGATGAATTTGTCGGAGGTGATATTGGTGAGCTGGACTGACGAATTATATAAGATATACGAATACAACAGTGATCGCGAGTTTGAACCTAACGAGCCTGTTATGCTGCCTGTGGCACATTCGACTGCAAATGCACAGATAGAACTTACAATTGACCTGGACGGTAACTTCAAAGGTGCAAGAGCCGTTGAAAAAAACGAGGCAGTAACTGTTATACCAGCAACTGAAGATTCTGCCACAAGAAGCAGCGGTATATGCGCTATGCCATATGCAGATAAATTGATATACATAGGCGGTGATTACAGTCAATACGCCGAAGGCAAGAAAGCTGATAATTCCGGGCATTTTATCAATTATATGAATCAGCTCAGAAAATGGCTTGCAAGCGAATATTCTCACCCGTATGTCAAAGCACTGTATTTATATCTCGACAAAAAATGCCTTATTGCTGACCTTGTTGAAGCCGGAGTGATCAAAACTGATGAAACTTCTGGAAAATTCAAGGATAAGGAAAAAATTACAGGAATAGCACAGGAAGATGCTTTTGTTCGTATAAAGATCCAGACAGCAGATACGGTCATTGAGACATGGAAAGACAAATCCTTGCAGGAGAGCTTTATTTCTTTCAACAGTGATCTCATGGGCGAAAAACAGCTTTGTTATGCTTCAGGAGAATATGCTGCCGCAACCTATAAGCACCCGTCAAAAATACGTAACAGCGGCGATAAAGCAAAAATCATGTCCACAAATGATGAAAGCGGATTCACATACAGAGGAAGATTTGCTGACAAGGAGCAGGCTGTTTCTATTGGATACGAATATTCGCAGAAGATACACAACGCCCTGCGCTGGCTAAGAGAAAAGCAAGGCAAAACTATCGACTCCATGAATGTTATTGTTTGGGCAAGTGCAATGCAGGAGATACCAAAATGCTCTGAAAGCTTTGTAGGCGATTCCGATTTTGACGACCTTCCTGCTGAAAAAGAAGCTGAAATACCGTCTACTGTGCCAAAATATATGGATCTGCTCCATAAGAGGATATTTGGCATAAGAGAAAAACTGAGCCCCAATACCAAGGTAATGATAATGGGACTTGACGCGGCAACTACAGGTAGAATCAATATTTCAATGTATTCCGAGCTTGAAAGCTCACGATATCTCGATAATATCGAAAAATGGCATTCTGAAACTGCATGGTTGAAGATCAGGGGAAAGAATAAAAGATTTATAAATTCATTCAGTGTCTATGATATCATCAGGTATGCATTCGGTACGGAGCAAGGTGCGTATGTGGACTGCGACAAAAAGGTAATGCGTGACAATATTCTTAGGCTGCTCAGCTGTATCACCAACGGTGCAAAACTTCCTTCTGATATTGTCCATGCATTATATCAGAAAGCGTCGAATCCGCTTGCGTATGAGTATAAAAACAATCACCGCACAGTTCTTGAAACTGCCTGTGGTATGATACGTAAACAACGAATTGAAAAAGGAAAAGGAGATGTTTCTATGGGTTACGATCCCAGTATAAATGACAGAAGCTATCTTTATGGCTGTCTTCTGGCTATAGCCGATAAGGCAGAAAGCGAAGCCTATGACGAGCAGGAAAGAAATGCAAGAATAACAAATGCGCGAAGATACTGGAATGCTTTCTCACAGCGTCCATACATGACATGGGGGATTATTGAGGAAAGACTCAGACCGTATCTGAATAAACTTGGAAAAGCTCAAGTAAAGTACAGCAAATGGATAAATGAGATAACATCAAAAATGGACGTATCTGCATTTGCTGACAACAGTCGTCTTGAACCAATGTATTTACTTGGTTATCATAATTTTACTGAATATATGTATAACGGCAATACAAATAAGGAGGAATAAAAAATGGGAGTTTTACAGAATAAGATTGATTTCACACTGCTTATTACAGCAAAGAACGCAAATCCGAACGGCGATCCGCTCAATGGCAACCGTCCCCGTGAGAATTATGACGGTCTGGGTGAGATATCCGATGTTTGTATCAAGAGAAAGATACGCAATCGTTTGCAGGATATGGGCGAGAAAATATTCGTTCAGTCTGATGATAGATGTGATGACGGATTCGACAGCTTGCGTTCAAGAGCAGACGGAAATGATGCACTTAAGAAAATAAGTAACGGCAAGAATACCGACAGAGATGAATTTGCAAGAACTGCCTGTGAAGAATGGATAGATGTCCGCAGCTTCGGACAGGTATTTGCATTTAAAGGCGATAATGTTTCAGTAGGTGTAAGAGGTCCTGTTTCAATTCAGCAGGCTGTCAGCATTTCGCCTGTTGATATCGTAAGTATGCAGATAACTAAGAGTGTAAACAGTGAGGGCGGAAAAGAAGGAAAAGCTTCTGACACTATGGGAATGAAGCACCGTGTTGAATTCGGTCTTTATGTAATTAATGGCAGTATCAACTGCCAGCTGGCTGAAAAAACAGGCTTTTCCGATGAAGACGCTGAAAAGATAAAACAGGCACTTCTTACTCTGTTTGAGAATGACTGCTCATCTGCACGTCCCGACGGAAGTATGGAGGTTTGCAGACTTTACTGGTGGAAGCATGAAGGAAAGACACCAAAGTATTCGTCGGCTAAGGTTCATAGGCAGTTAGTTATTATTCCCAATAAGGAACGTCCGAAGTCTTTTGACGACTACGATGTTGTACTAAATGAACTTGATGGGCTTGCCTGTGAAAAATACGAAGATCTGATATAATGTACAGCGAAGATGAATATCTCATGCTTTCAGGAGTTCAGCACTTTGCGTTCTGCCGCAGACAATGGGCATTGATACACATTGAACAGCAATGGGCGGAAAATCACAGAACTGTTGAGGGAAATATCATGCACGAAAAAGTCCATGATGTTGAAGCACACGAAAAGAGAGGCGAGCTGGTAATAACCCGTGCTATGTCTGTTCCTTCGGCAAAACTTGGCATTTCTGGAGAATGTGACGCAGTTGAGCTGAAAAGATCTGAAAACGGGATAGAATTACACGGACTTGACGGAAAATATATAATTACTCCTGTAGAATACAAACGAGGTGAGCCTAAAGAGGACGACTGTGATGTAGTTCAGCTTACGGCACAAGCGCTTTGCCTTGAAGATATGCTCTGCTGCGATATCCCTTTTGGCTATCTGTATTACGGCGAGATACGCCGCAGAGTCAAGGTAGTTTTCGACAGCGCTCTGCGCAAGCGTACAGAGGATATTATCACTGAAATGCATGAGCTGTACAAAAAGCAGTATACTCCCAAAGTTAAGCGTAGAAAATGCTGCAATGCCTGTTCACTGAAAAATATTTGTCTGCCTGTTATCTGCGGAAACAAAAAAGCTTCTGATTATGTAAATGAAATGCTGAATGAAACGGAGGATATATGAAAAAGCTCCTTAATACAGTTTATGTGAATAATCCTGACAGATATCTATCTCTTGACGGTGAAAACGTAGTTATAAGCCAGGACGGTGAAGAGATAGGCAGGGTTCCCCTGCATAATATCGAGCGTATCATGACCTTTGGCTACGCAGGAGCAAGTCCTGCATTAATGGGAAAATGCGCTCAAGACGGAATAGAGCTTGTATTTATGAGCCGAAACGGTCGATTTATTGCTCGTGTCGAGGGCGAAGTAAAAGGAAATGTTCTCCTGCGCAGACAGCAGTACCGCTTTTCCGATAATAAGGAGCAAGCTCTTGATATTGCCAAAAACATAATCTCTGCAAAGCTTTTCAACAGCCGTTGGGTACTGGAAAGAATGATACGCGACCATGGTGCAAGGATAGACACAGAATTATTCAATAAAAAATCAGAGCTTCTGAAAAGCGCTGTAAAGCAGGCAAGAATCGCTGAAGATATGGATTCATTGCGCGGTATTGAAGGTGAAGCAGCTTCTGTATATTTTTCTGTGTTTGATGATATGATATTGCAGCAGAAAGATGATTTTTACTTCAGAACTCGCAATAAACGGCCGCCGCTGGATAACGTCAATGCGCTTTTGTCATTTACATATTCGCTGACTACAGGAATGTGCACAAGCGCACTCGAAAGTGTGGGACTTGATCCCTATGTCGGCTTTATGCATACCGACAGACCAGGGCGTCGCTCTCTTGCGCTTGATCTTGTGGAAGAATTCCGTTCTGTGCTGTGCGACAGATTTGTACTCACAATTATAAATAAACGTCTGATAAACAACGATGATTTTATCAAACAGGAGGACGGAGCTGTTATACTGACAGAAAAAGGCAGAAAGAACTTCTTCAGCGCTTGGCAGAAGCGAAAATCTGAGGAACTAAAGCACCCATTCATTGAAGAAAGAATAGAATGGGGAATGCTGCCATATGTTCAGGCTATGCTGCTTGCACGTTTTATCCGCGGCGATCTGGACTGTTATCCTCCGTTTATGTGGAAGTGATAATATGCTGATACTTGTAACTTATGATGTCAACACACAGGATAAAGAGGGACGCAAACGCCTCAGACGAGTTGCAAAGCAATGCACTAATTACGGCGTAAGAGTGCAGAATTCTGTTTTTGAGTGTGTTGTTGATGCTGCTCAGCTAGCGGTATTAAAAAAGCTTCTCTGCGACGAGATAGACGCCAAAAAGGATAGTCTAAGAATATATAATCTCGGAAACAGTGCGAGAACCAAAGTCGAACACATTGGGGCAAAAACTGCTATAGATGTAGACGGCGAATTGATATTTTAGTGCGAATCATAAGTGAACATAATTTTTCGCGTCATTCGCACCTTAATATTCTGTTATTGCAAAAAAACAAGTGCTCTTTTTGCAGTTTACGAGCATTTATCGCTAAACTGCATTGTCAAAATTGTGCAGGCAATGAGGTTATTCCAGCTTGCTGCTGTACAATTTTGCTGTCTTCCTCCACACGGAGGGAGTGGATTGAAATAATCTTATCGAAAGAACCGCGACAATGCTTGCAGTCTTCCTCCACACGGAGGGAGTGGATTGAAATTCATCTTATATATTAAATTGTGACATTTTGGCAACTCGTCTTCCTCCACACGGAGGGAGTGGATTGAAATCTTTTGACGGCGATATTTGTGCCGTATTTGATTCAGTCTTCCTCCACACGGAGGGAGTGGATTGAAATATCTAAAAACGTCATTCAATAAAACACTCCTTTTATGTCTTCCTCCACACGGAGGGAGTGGATTGAAATAATAACAATAAGCTATAAAAATTATTTTGAAGAAGTCTTTCTCCACACGGAGGGAGTGGATTGAAATCTGAATTGCTTTATGCCAGTTTGGTGAGTTAACCATGTCTTCCTCCACACGGAGGGAGTGGATTGAAATAAAAGCAAAATAATCCAATCGAAGTATTTGAAATGTCTTCCTCCACACGGAGGGAGTGGATTGAAATGATAAAGCGGATTGGCTTATAAATGCTACTGATCCAGTCTTCCTCCACACGGAGGGAGTGGATTGAAATGGTAGATGCTTACTATAAGATATATCACGGACTCGTCTCCCTCCACACGGAGGGAGTGGATTGAAATTGCTTGCTTAGTATTCCATGCGTCCCGAGCTGAGGTCTCCCTCCACACGGAGGGAGTGGATTGAAATTGCATTCTCGGGATAAAGCTGATACTTCCCGAGAAGTCTCCCTCCACACGGAGGGAGTGGATTGAAATTGAGGAGGAGTCATTATATGGAATTTGTAAACGTCGGTCTCCCTCCACACGGAGGGAGTGGATTGAAATGGGAATCTCTTTTGCTATGATATAGTCGTCGTGCGTCTCCCTCCACACGGAGGGAGTGGATTGAAATATATTCAAGTTGCTCAATAAGCTCGTTATACGAAAGTCTCCCTCCACACGGAGGGAGTGGATTGAAATTGGTTGCAATTGGTTGCAATTATTGGTTGCAATTGGTCTCCCTCCACACGGAGGGAGTGGATTGAAATCGTATCACCTCCAAACTTAATCGGCTCACATGGTCTCCCTCCACACGGAGGGAGTGGATTGAAATCTTCACATGGGGCATCATGACATGGGTGCCAAAGAGTCTCCCTCCACACGGAGGGAGTGGATTGAAATCATTAGCCTATAGCGTTAACGACTTCTAAGCCGGTCTCCCTCCATACGGAGGGAGGATTGAAATAATATCGCACAGAATGTGAAAGGTTAACATTTATTACGTTTGAGAGCATCATTATGCAAAATAACAACATAGGAAACGCTAATTTTAATAGCACGGAAAGGTACGCTGCTTTAGATTTTTGTTCTTTATTTGTTCTTTATTGTGGCAAAAAAACACTAAAAATCAGTAAAAATGAAATTAAACGAATTGCTCTGAAACGGCGAAATACAGGCGATTACTCGAAATAGCACAAATTACAAGAAGTGCTTTGGCTCTCTTCGAATCCCCTATGCTCCACCAAAAATAGAATAATGATTAACAGGCGTTCACGGCATTTGCGTGACCGCCTGTTTTTTTGTAATGATTTGCGCAGCTTTTACATGATACCGCAATAAAAATTTTAAATGATTGTAAATTTTAGATGACTTTGTTTAAATGGGTTGAAAATTAAAAGAAAAAATGATATAATATGTACAAAGCTGTATTCTGTAAGTAAAGGGGGGAGTACCATGTCTGAAAAGAGCAATGACTGCTTGTGGATACACGAGCTGCTGTGCGAGCTCAAAGACGTCTCAACGGACGGCGAAAGAACGGCGCTTATCGAGCGATTCCGCCGCGAACATACCGGCGATATAGAGAATGCGGTAATTGATGACGCAGATATTCTCGCTGAAATGCTCATAAGCCTGAAAAACAGCGGCACAGACCATAAGCTGGCTAATCTTTCCGAGGCTGAACTGGCAGAATTACAGGAAACAGAGCATATTATCGACGAAAATCTCTTTGATTACTATTTCCAGCCTATCGTAAGCGCAAAGGACGGCGAGATATACTCATATGAGGCTCTTATGAGACCTAAGAGCGATATGAAGCTCACTCCCTATCACATATTGAAGTACGCTTCGCTTGTCAACAGACTTCCCGACATCGAGCGCGGCACATTCCTCAATGTTCTCGGCATAATAGACGTGAGAAAGGAAGATTTCTTCGGCAAGTCGGTATTCATAAACAGTATCCCCGAAGCTAAAATGAGCACAGAGGATTTCAGAAAAGTTACCAAAATGCTTCTCAAGCATTCAGATATGGCTGTAGTTGAGATGACCGAGCAGTCTGAGATAGACGACGAGAGCCTTGAGTCCCTCAAGGAGAGATACCGTAATATGGGCGTAAAAATGGCTATTGACGATTACGGTTCGGGATATTCCAATGCAGGAAATCTTCTGCGCTATATGCCGAATTTTGTCAAGATAGACCGTTCGCTGCTGACTGATATCCAGAACAGCCCGAAAAAGCGCCATTTCGTAAGAGAAATAATCCACTTCTGCCATGAAAACGATATACTTGCTCTTGCAGAGGGCGTTGAGACCGCTGAGGAGCTCCACACTGTCATACTTCTGGGAGCAGACCTTATACAGGGCTATTTTACGGCAAGACCGGCTCCTGAGATAATTGGTTCTATCCCCGAGGACATAAAGCAGATGATAAAGCGCTATCATCAGGAGCGTGAGGACGGTATCGGACAGCAGGTATATATCGCTGATGTTTCCGAGCGTATAATCCTCGAAAGGCTTATGCAGTCGGGCATGAAGTGCATAGTTATCGGCTCAAACGGCAGCGGCGATATCAGTATCGAGGGCAGCTCCGAGCTTGACAGCCAGATACGAATAGAAACGCGAAAGGGCTACAGCGGCAGGATAACTATTGAAAACGCATGGTTCAACAGTATAAAGAACAAGCCCTGCATAGATATCGGAGAGGACAACGAAGTAACGCTTGTACTCAGCGGTGATAACAAGCTTGATACGGGCGGAATACGTGTTCCCCAGTCCTCAAAGCTCACCATAGCAGGCGAGGGCAGACTTGAAATAAACGTAAACGGCAAAGAATTCTACGGCATAGGCAACGGAGCAGGAATGTGGCACGGCGATATAACCTTTGAGCAGTCGGGCAGAATAACTGTCAATGCGGACGGCGAGAAGGGAGTTGCCATAGGTTCGGGAAACGGCGGCGTTATCAATATCAACGCAGGTCAGTACCGACTTAATGTACAGGGCGACGTCAACGTAGGCATCGGAGCTCTTTATGCCGAGAGCGACATGGTGATACACGACTGTGATATCGGCATGGAGATGAATTCCGCAAGAGGAACTGCTATCGGCTCTATCGGCAAGAGCGACTTCATCACTATCTTCAAGACCTCGTTAAAGATATTCATGACGGGTATCGAGCTTGTCGGAATAGGAACTCTTGACGGCGAAAAGACCGAGTTTGCTATCAGAGAAGCCAGCTGCTTCATAACCATAAAGGGGGAGCGCTGCTCGGCTATTGCGGCACTTGAAGGCATCACAGATACTTCTATCGACAGAGCAGCCTTCGGTCTTACCGTATCGGGCAAGCAGGCTCTTGGAATCGGCGGCTTTACAAGGAATACCACTATCCACCATAACTCAGCCGAGGTACATATAAAGGTAGATACGCCCATAGATATAAACGATTATATCGACCGCCAGCGTATAAGCATAGACAAAACTTCCTTTGATATAATGTATAACGGAAAAGAGTTTACACTTTAAAAAGGGACGGCGTTTAGTCGGATACAATATATAGCAGATATTGCCCCGAGGCGTTTAATAACGCTTCGGGGTATTATATCTTTATTTTGCCACTTAGATAAATCATAATATAACGAGAGAACTTGCTGAGCCTATGAACGGGATTCCAAAGGGACTGTGTTCCTTTGGCAGAGTGACTCCCCATAAGATGGGGAGATGTCCGAAGGACAGAGGGGACGTACCGGTAAGGTCAGAGACAGCGTCTCTGGTGGGGTGACTCCCCACAGTGTGGGGAGATGTCGCAAAGCGACAGAGGGGCTGGGGCGGTTAGCCTGGGGCAAAGCCCCGCAGTTACGAAGGCGCTTCGCAAGGGTGAATCCCGAAAACAATCCAGTGAATTGTTTTCGGGAGAGGGACGCCTTGCAAGTGAAGGTGTCCCTTAACGGGGTGCCGAGGGCGCCAATCCTGCACTTTTTCAACGGGCGGATATAATCCGCTCTCTTTTATTGTAAAAACAAAAAAATATATCCCGAAATGTTACGCAGACCATGCTGCAAGTGAATAGATAGCATGAAAGCCAACACAATGCATTGCTAAAGCTTTACAAGAGGTGATGAACTATGACAAATGAAGAACTACAGAATGCAGCCCGTGAATCGAAAGAAAAGGCTCAGAGAGCCATATTCGACCAGTATTTCAGCTATGTCTATACCATAATTTTCAGCAAGCTCCGAAGCTGTGCAAGCCGCGAGGATATTGAGGAATGTGTGGGAGACGTTTTCTCGGACATATACATATATTACGAGGAGAATAAGGCTGGAAACGGCGATATCTCGGGATTTGTGGGGACTGTTGCGCGGCGTAAGGCAATAAACGCCTTTAACCGCATTACGCGGCGGTCTGTGCCTGCGGTCTCGGTCGACAGCGAAGAAGCCGCGGATATCGAAGCTTCCGACAACACAGTGGAGACCGTTGAGCGCAGGGAGCTCCGCAGTACGCTTCTCAGCTGTATAGAGCGGCTTGGCGAGCCGGATTCCACCATAATCATGCAGAAGTATTTCTTTGACCGCAGTTCAAAGGAAATAGCCGAGCTTGTGTCAATGACGCCCGAAAACGTCCGCGTGCGCAGCGGCAGGGCACTGGACAAGCTCAGAAAGCAGCTGGAAAAACTTGGAATAAAGGAGTGAAATATATGAATGATAAGGAACTCGGTCTCGACGTTTTTGAAATGGCAGACGACGAGGAAATAAAACGCATTGCTGCTGACTGTCCTGCTTCACCCGAAGAAAAGGAAAGGATGTTCAAGTTGAGCCAGAAGATATATAATGAAAGAACAAACGAAAGTAATGAAGCTCATGCCGATGAAGTATCAGGCGTTGAGCAATACAAAAAGCCCATATGGCACAAGATAGTTTCCGCAGCTGCCGCATTGGCGCTGGTTGCAGGACTTGGCGCAGGCGGTTATATGCTTGCAAGAAACAAGGGTGCAGATAATCATTTTGCAAGCGGTGAGAACTCTCAGGTGCAGGAAGCTGCCGAAAGCAATTACCCATTCGGAGAGATAGACAGAGTGCGTATGCTATGCCCTGCAATAGCACCTGCTGTTGTGGAGCTCACCCCCGAAAAGGTCTCGGAGCTTACTTCATGGCTCGACAAGCTCTCATGGGAGGAGCCTGAGAACGCAGAGATGCCTGACGGCGAGTACATTATGCTGTACATCTATAATAACGGCGATCCGTATATGCTTTCCGTAAGCCTTATGGACAACTCTATCAGGTACTATAAGAGCAGCAATGATGAACCAAAGGTTTACAGCGGCAGCGAAGTAATAAGCCGTTTCCTTAATACTATCGAATTGGAGCCCGATATTTATCTGTACGATATTGCTGATATTTCGGAAGATGATACTGTCAGCGCTGTATGGAAATATGTGCATATGGGTAGCAAAGACGGATTTTCTGTACCTGATCTGTACTATAAGAAAGCTGATCTTGCAAAGCAGGAGCTGAGAGAACTTGGATTTGAGTACAAAGTTGTGAAAATAGAAAGCACCGAAGTACAGCCCGACTATGTTGTAAAGACCGAGCCCAAAGCAGGAACAGAGCTAAGAAAGGGCAATACAGTCACACTATATGTCAGCATGGGCACAGGTGAGAAGATCAAAGTTGATGATTATATAGGAAAGACTATCAACGACGCTGTAATTGAGGCTGGATATAGGAATCTGAAGGTCGTGACATCGAATGTGGTATCTGATGAAAAAGAGGGTACTGTAGTCGGTCAGGAGCCGCGGGCAGGCACAGAATTACAGGCAGGTTCAGAGATAAAATTCTTTGTCAGCGCAAGCTCCGCCTCTATAAATATGTCCTTCGAGCTGCCTGAGAAAAACGGAAGATACACTATAGATATAATATATACTGATGAGAATGAAAGAACCAGAGCAGCAACGTCGGGGATTCTTGTTCTCCCTGATGTGGGGCTTTGTGATGTAGGAGTGGAAGGCTCTGGAAGCGGTATCAAAGGAACAGCAGTTATCACTAACCTTGATAATGATAAGAAAGCTGTCTTTGGAGAATATATCCTCAACTTTGATAATGGTACTTATGCAATAGAGTCCGAGGACTTAGAGGGCGCAATAGAAACAATAGAATGATAATAAACGAAAAAGGGAAGCGAAAGCTTCCCTTTTTTTTCTACTCACTACTCACTACTTACTACTCACAAAGCAGGAAAAAAGCTCCTTTATTGTAAAAAAGTACCAATGGAAGCCGCTTAAATAGTGCGGCTCACTGTTCAGTCCTACAATTATACTAAAAAATCACAATATTGTATTGACAAACAATATTATACGACGTATAATATTGTCAGAGCTTGAATATTGGAGTCAATAAAATATTGCAGGCAAAACAAGTTCAAGCAGCATAACTGAATATGAAAGGAGAATGACTATGGGTTTTTCTATCAACGCAGGGCTTCTCGACGCTATGGTGCTTTCAATAGTTCAGAACAACGACACCTATGGCTATGAGATAACCCAGTATCTGCGAAAGGCTGTGGACATTTCGGAATCAACATTGTATCCCGTCCTCAGACGCTTGCAGAAAGGCGAGCTCCTTGAAACTTATGATAAGGAGTTCATGGGGAGGAACAGGCGGTATTACAGGATTACTCCACAGGGCAATGCCTCCCTTGAGGAGTACCGTGAGGAATGGCGGAGCCACAAAAAGAAGATAGACAGTATTTTATTGAATGAGGGAGCTGAAAGCAATGAACAAACTTGAATTTCTTACCAGATTAAGGAACAGCCTTGAAAGAGGCGGAATGCCTGTTGAGGATATAAACGACGCGCTTACATATTATGAGGAAGTATTCATGGACGCAGGCTTCGGCAAGGAAGAGGAGACTGCCGCTTCTATGGGAGCTCCCGAGGACGTAGCAGTGAATATACTCCGTGAGAGCGGTATCACACCGCCTCCGCCGCCTGTACCGCAGAACATTGCACAGGCACCTCAGCCGCAGCAGAAGAAAAAGCCTTCGGGCGGAGCGATAGCAGCAAGCATTATCATCGGAGTGCTCACATTCCCCATATGGCTGCCTGTACTTATCGTGGCAGTAGTAATGCTTTTCGTAATTATCGTAGTGCTCTTTTCACTGATATTTGCGTTCATCGCAGCAGGTATCGGTCTTATCGTAGGCGGTATCGCAGCGCTGTTTGAAGCGCCGTCAGTAGCACTTATGGCATTAGGTGCAGGACTTATCATCACAGGACTTGTGATACTTCTTTGCAAGCCTGTATTCGGAGCAGCGATCCCTGCCTGCGGAAGAGGCATAAAGAAACTTTTCACATGGGTAGGCGGATTATTCAAAAAGGGAGGAAAAGAAAATGTATGAGAATAATAATGGGGTAACACAGGAAGTTCAGGCAGCAGCTCCTCAGAAGAAGAGCGGCGGCAACTGGGTATGGATATCATTCGTGCTGGTAGGCATAGCACTGCTGGTTATCGGAATCATCCTTTTCAACAATACCGATGTCAAGAAATACGCAAAGATAAAGGATTTCAGCGAGAGCTACAGCGCAGCTGACGTAAAGAGGTTCAACCTTGAGATAGGCTGGGCAGACCTTACCGTCGGCAAGAGCAATGACGACAAGATATATGTAGAGGCTAAGAACGTGCCCGAGGGGTTTACAGCGGGCGTCAGGGGCGATACATTCTCGACTGAGTTTTCCGAGAAGAAGATACACTTCTATATGCTTCCGAGCTGGCTCAACGGCAGTGATAGCAATAATGCCGTTGTAGATATCAAGCTCCCAGATAAGGAGTACGAAAGCTTTGTTCTCGACCTTGGGGCAGGCGAGACAGATATGGCTGGTTTCAAGTGCGGCAAATTCAGAGTTGACTGCGGAGCAGGCGATGTTACATTAGAGGATATCGACTGTGAGGAAGGCAATCTGGAGTGCGGAGCAGGTCAGGTAACTGTAAATGGCATCAAGTGCAGCAGCAAGCTTAATATCGACGGCGGAGCAGGCGAGGTAGTAGTTTCGAGCGCAGTTCTCGGCGGCTTGGACGCAGATCAGGGCGTAGGCGAGCTTAACTTCACAGGCACAGTAAACGGCGATATCGACATAGACGGCGGCGTAGGCGAGATATTCGTAAACCTCACAAATCCCGAGAGCGACTTTGTGGGCAGCGGCAGCAAGTACAAAATAGATATAGATACAGGCATAGGCTCAAAGACGGTAAACTATAATGTTTCACGCTGAAAGCCATGCTTGACCACACAAAAATAAAAAAAGGCGACCGTGTCCGACACCGGTTATTCGGCACAGGAACGGTCACCGACACACTGCCGCTGGGGGGCGACACAGTAGTTACCATTGAATTTGACAACGGGACTACAAGAAAGCTCTGCGCTGAGATAGCCAATCTTGAAAGCGCAGAAGCAAACGAACATGATATAGATGATATAGATTGAATAACAAGCGTTTTGCCTGTGCGTACAGTTCATTATTTAACGTTGAAGGGAATATTGTAATATGAAAAAAGCGTTAAAAATCATAGGTAAGTTTTTTCTTGGTCTGCTTATCATAATTCTGGTATTTCTGCTGATAATGTTTGTTTATCACAGGATAATGCTTAACAAAGAGAAGAAGTATCTTGAACCATTGGGACAAATGGTTGAGGTAGACGGGCATAATATGAGTATCTACACCGAGGGCGAGGGTGAACACACTATCGTCATTATGGCAGGCGCAGGAATGGTCTCGCCGATACTTGATTACAGTCCGCTGTACAGACGTTTGAGCGATACCTATAAAATAGCTGTCATAGAGAAATTCGGCTACGGATTCAGTGATGTTGTGGACGGTGACAGGGATTTTGACACATTGCTTCGTCAGGACAGAGAAGCTCTGAAAAAGGCAGGCATAGAAGCTCCCTATGTACTTTGTCCGCACTCTATGTCGGGAATAGAAGCTATTTTATGGGCGCAGAAGTATCCCGATGAAGTTGAAGCGATAGTTGGATTGGATATGAGCACTCCAAAGGCTTATACGGAAGAAAACCTTAATGACGATGACAAGGGTATGGAGCTTTTTTATAAATTCCTCAGGGAATCAGGCGTCGGAAGACTCATTCTCACAGACAAGAATGTTTGTCAGAGTTTTTCAGACCGCGAAAAGGATATATACAAGGCACTTGCATTCAGAAAGTTTGCTAACAAGGACGTAGCAGATGAGGGAGATCATCTTGCTGACGCTATCGACGAGATAAATTCCGCTGATAAGCCCGATATCCCTACATTGCTTTTCCTGTCTGACGGCAAGGAAACAAGCGGAAAGCTATGGATAGACGCTATGAACGACTATTCAGACGGCCTTACAGATTCGAGGGTAATACAGCTTGACTGCGGACATAATGTAGCAGAACACGAACCTGAAAAGATAGAAGAAGAAATGAGAAAATTTATCGCAGAGCTTGACAGCTGAATCATATTTACAGAAAAACTAAGCAGGGGCGGATAAGGGGAGCCCCCTTTGGCGGATTCGCAGGTTACCAAATATGAGCCGTTACTTTACGACTCGGTAGCCCACTTTTTTCCGCTAAGGAGAGCAGCCTAATATCCGCCCCTACAAAAAATCTTTGTTATATTTGCTTAAAACGCAGTTGGTTTGCCAGCTGCGTTTTTGTTTATCCATACGAATCGAAAAATTATTTTTTTGAAATTCAACGTGTTCGCGTTGAAAAAATCCGCTTTACGGGGGATATATGAAAGCGTTTCCAAAGCTTCACATTCAACCCGCAAACCATTGACCACAGAAAGGAGTATAAATGAACAGTCTTTATGAAGTGTTCAAGCTGGTCAAGCTGATGACTGACCGAGCCTGTATCCGCAGGTGCTATTTTACTACAGATGACCAGAGGTACTGCACTGACAGCACCGAGATGTATCTTTTAAGGGAGGGAACATAATGGCAGTTTATCGCGGAGCCTACAGCGGTCCTGAAATTGACAGACTGCTTGCAAAGGCTGACAGCTCCGATGTATTTTCAGAGGAGCGTCTCAACGGTCTTTCCTTTGAGCAGATAAGCAAGGAGGACTTCGACGACCTTGCCGAAAAGGACGCCGACAGGGTGTACTTTGTCTATGATGAAAGAGGCAAGGTAAAGCAGTATATCGGAGAAGCCGAGCTTGGCGGAATGGCTTTTACCGCAGGAAATATGTCCGCCGTTTTGAACAATAGTGTGACTATGGTCACAGGAAAAATTGAGGAGGTATAAAAAATGGGAACAGTAGTTGTAGATAAGGTTTATCCAAATTCATCAGGTTCATATTCAACGATAGTATCCGACCTGAGAGCTTTATGGAACTGGACAAGCAGCGCGGAGACTTCGGCAGGAACTAAGCTCACCATCGATGCAGCCAAGAAGATAGGATTATTCGTATATAATGGCAATGTCAATTATACTACTATCGGTGTTATATTCGGCTCAAGCTACTATCACCTTGCAGGTCCGCAGAGTACAGTTGGAAAGCTCCAGCTCAAGGCTGAAAAGGTAGGCGATAACACCCTGATAATCAGCGCGTGGAGAGTCGATGCTTCGGGAAGCGCCAATGTTGCGGCTGATCTCTGTGATAAATACATCATCTGCCGCGCAGTCAATACCTATACAGAAAACGAGGAAACGATACTGATATATCTTGGTTCAAGCTCCTCATCAGGAGATAATAAGTGCGCAATGTTTACAAGTGATGTTATTCAGCATATTAATATTTCTGCTCAGGACGCAAATCAAAATGTCAATGCCAAGAATACCAATATCGTGCCGTTTTTCAATCCGGCCTCTGCATTCGTTACAAAGGACGTCTATCAGTCTCTTTGCGAAAATGTGTCATCGTGGTATTTCGGCGATGTTACCATAAACGGCAGACCATACCGCATGAGCGGCTCGGTATTCGCACTTGACGAGTGATAAGCCGTAACTGAAACACCACTGAGCCGACCTTGATACCTATGTAGAGAGTTTATGCTTATTATTGAGAGAGCCCCTTTTTCAAAAGAGGCTCTCTCAACAAAATATAAATTTTACATCAGTATAAAAGTTGACTCAGAGGTATTCAGATACAGCTTATTTCTCTTCGAGCTGAGTAGCTGCGCCTATGAACAGCGGAACGTTGTTCTCGTCAACTATCATATAAACGAAAGGCTTATCGAGGAAGATATTTATCTCCTTCTTTGGCTCCGGCATAGCGCAGCCTGCTGCCATCATAACAGCTGTTACCGCAGCCGCCTTTGTGCCCTTTTCGGTAACTTCTATCTTGGTCTTGTGGAGAACATCGTCGATGTAAAGGGGATCTGCTCCCTCGACTGAAAGGTCGTTTATCTTCGAGAAGTCAGCATTGCGCCAGTCGAATGCAGTCGGCATACCCATATCTATAAGTACCTTAGTCATTGATTTGCTGTACTGATACTTGAACTTTGGTATCATAACGTTGAGCTCTATCTTTTCGGGATCCTCATATTCCTTGAGTCCCTCAAAGAGCTTCTCGGCGTCAAGGTCTTTTACGTAGCTTACGATGTCCTTTTCCTTTGGCATAATACCTACGAAGCTGTATTTGCCGCCTGCATAGGGCTTCTTGAAAGCGTCTGCGTCGCCGAGGTCATAGTAGTAGCGCTCCTGGCTGTGCATTGCCTTAATAGAGTGCTCATTGCCGTTAAGGTCGGTGAACTTTTCGTCTCTTGAACTCGTGTACGGGTTAGACCATTCAGCCTCAAAGTAAAGGGTATTGATGAGCATCATCAGTATTTCCTTTTCATCTGTAGGCGTAAGGTCGCCGTTTTTGAGGAGAGAGGGTATCATGCCCTGAGTATTCCTGTTTACCCAGCTGTTTACGTCCTTGACTGTATTATTGTCAAAGGCAGCCTTGTAAAGCTCTGCATTGTAGAACTTCTTGTTCTTTTCAAGGAACTCGTCATATACCTTGAAGGTTTCCTTATCCTTGAACCAGATAGAATCCGCAAGCATTACCTTCTGCTTTTTCTCGTTTGGAAGCTTGCTTATGTAGTAAGCCATATACTCGTTGAGCTGGTCAAGAGTAAGACCGTTTCCGAGGACTTTTTCCATTTCAGCCTTTGTTTCGCCGTCAGCGCCGTTTGCAGTCATAGCAAGAGCAGCTGATATAGACATCGGCGATACAAGGAGATTTTCCTCGTCCTTTTTTGTAGGATCGAAGCTGTTTTTCAGTATATCCACGCCGAATTTCATTTCAGCGGCAGCAAACTCAGCGTCGGTCGTCTTGCCCTCGGAAGCCTTTACGTCAACAGTATTGTCAAGACGGACACTGCCTATCTCGCCTGCGCCGTTTATCTCCTTGGCTTTTCCGAGGAGGAAGTCCTGTACCATTTTAAAGTCTTCCTCGTCTATCTTGTCATTCATATTTACATCACCGTTGAGTAACTGTATTTCTGTGAGCTCGGTTTTAAGAGTTCCTGCAAGCTGCTTTCTGTAGGTGATAGAGTCGAAGCTGTCCACAACTCCGTCGTCGTTGATATCGCCGTAATAGTGTATGCCGAGACCTCTTACGCCCGAGATAAAGTCCATTTCAAATTCATATTTTCTTGATGATGAAGAACTGCCCCAGTAGCCGCCCTCTTTATCAAGCTCAGCCTGCAAAGCGTCAGCCTGTTCCTTATCATAGGTCGTGAATTTCAGCGTAACGATGTCGTCCTGACCGAACATATCACAGTATCTGATAGTGCTGTCCCATTTTTCATATAACTCCTTGTCAAGCTCGTCCAGTGTATTGCTTCTGATATAAGGAGAGTACATAGATATCTCAATAGCATCGTAATAATCGTAATAGTCTGTTTTCTTAGGAATAACAGTAAGCCTTAAAATACTGGCTTGTGACAGGTCTTCAACATCGTCATAGGTGTATATCCTGTTGATATAAGCGTCAGGTATCGTTACCTCATATGCGGTCTCGCTTGCATATCCGGGGGCAGAAGCCAAAGCCTGATTTCTGCTGACGCACGGCGGAAATGTTCCCGCAGCTCCCATAGCCAGTGCAAAGCTGAGAACACCTGCGGTAAGCTTAGAAATTTTTTTCATTTTTCTCATAGTACATTACTCCTCCCATAATGAAATTGGAAAATTATCCATAATATCAGTATAACACTATTATAAGGCTATGTCAATGAAAAATGGCTATATTGCATAGAAAAACAGTGAAATTGACATATTGTGCTCAATATTTTGAGCTATCGGCTTAAAAGCTCATATATTCCGTTGAAAAACAGCAATATTGCAGTTTGATTAATTATTTGCGAGAGTATAATCGCCTAACTTAGTAACTTTTTGTACAAAAAGACGATTGACTATATGTATATTACAGTTTATAATATACCTATAATAATTTTTTAAGGAGGAGCGTTTAAAAATGCTGAAAAGATTTACTGCCGCTGCACTCAGTACAGTTATGTGTGTATCGGCAGCTCTGCCAAATACTGCGGCAGTTGCCGCAGCTGTTCAGAGCACAGACCTAAACGACAGCAGCAGTGCAGTCGATTATGACGCAAGGCTGCAAACAGCAGATACCCTCGGAGAAGTAATAGCAGACGCTGCGCAAAAAGACGATAAGGCTAACGCTCAGCTTGCGTCCCCAGTCTCCGCAGAGACAGCAGAGGTACATGACAAGGAAAACGTAAAGAAGCTCCCGTCGGCAGAAAAGCTGACCGAAGTTTATAACACAGTTGCTGCGGAGGACGAAGAAGCTCCGCAGACAGGCTCACTCGGCGAGAACATCACATTTCAGCGCTTTTCGTCGGGAAATGTTATAATCACAGGTCACGGCGCTATGAAGGGCTCGGGCAATCCCTTCAAGAATCCCGAGACTATCACAAGCGTAGTTATCGAGAACGACGGCTCCGCTGAGGGCGGCATCACAGATATCAGAGTAAACCTGTTCAAGGGCTGTACGGCTCTGACAGGGGTAACTATACCTAAGACCATTGAGACCGTAGGCGCAAGCGCTTTTGAAGGCTGTTCGTCACTTGCTCAGATAACATATAACAAGGAAAAGCCTTCCGAGGCAGGACAGCTTACTCTGCCTGCTTCCGTAACAACCATAGGTGCAGGTGCGTTCAAGGACTGTGCTGCATTCACCGAGCTTGTTATCCCCGAGAGCGTTACTGCTTTAGGTGACCGCGCATTTGAGGGCTGTACAGGTCTTACTGCTATAAATGTACCTGCAAATGTCAAGACCATAGGAAAAAATGCATTCAGCAGGTGCTATTCCGCAAAGACAGCAGTCATTGCAGAGGGAGTTGAAACTATCGGAGATTTCTGCTTTGAGCAGTGTACTTCTCTTGAAAGTCTTACGCTTCCGTATGCGGCAACTACAGCAGCTTCGGCTGAAAAAGCAGATAAGAATACCTGTATCGCAGACCTGTTCAATACAAACAGCGAAGATGAGAAGTACGCAGAAATGATGTACGCTGCGACCTGCAGCCACGGCTATAAACGTTATGTTCCTAAGTCACTGAAGACTATCACCGTTACAGGCGGAAAAGTTGTCCCTGGTTACGCATTTTATGGCTTGTCAGGCGTTGAGACGATAAAAGTTCCCGATACTGTTGCAACTATCGGAGCAAGAGCATTCTTTAACTGTGCTTCACTGAAATCAGCTCCGCTTCCAAAGAGTCTCAGCTCAATAGGTGAGAGAGCGTTCTCAGGCTGTAAAGCAATTACCGAGATAAATATTGCCAAAACGGTCACTTCCATAGGAAACTATGCATTTGATGACTGTTCAGCGCTGAAAACTGCTGTTATTGCAGGCGGCGAAAAGGGTATAGGCGCATTTATGTTCAACAAGTGTATCGCTCTTGAAAGCCTTACTCTGCCCTTTGCAGGCTATTCACTTGAGGGAGTTGAAAAGGCTAACTCAAATGCTTATGTTATAGACCTTTTTGAGGAAGAATGCGGCGATTATACATACAAATCGACCAATGCAAGCAACTACACGAGATATGTTCCAAAGTCTCTTGAGAAGATCACTATAACAGGCGGTACAAGACTGCCTAACTGTGCATTTTATGGTTTAAGCGGCGTCAAGAGCTTCGTTATCCCAGACAGTGTTACAGAGATCGGAAATAACGCATTCAGCGATTGCCAGTCGCTCACCGAAAATGTTATGACAGATAATATCACTTCTGTCGGCAGCGGAGCGTTTATGCGCTGTACAGGCATCAAAAAGGCTGTTTTCGGCAAGAAGCTCGAGTCTGTAGGTGCCTCTGCATTTGCAGACTGTACAGCACTTACAGAGGTAACTGTTCCCACATCGGTAACATCATTAGGACAAAGCGCGTTCAGCGGCTGTTCTGCTCTGAAGAGCGCTGTTATTGAAAACTGCGAGGACGGTATAGGCGCTTTTGTTTTCGATAAGTGTGCTTCACTTGAGAGCATTACACTGCCCTATGCAGGCTATAAGCTTGCAGATGTCGAAAAGGCAGGTTCTACAGCTTGTCTTATCGATCTCTTCAATGAGGATTTCGGCGACGCTGCATACAAGAGTGCTGATCTTAATAACTATTCAAGATATGTTCCGAAGTCTCTCAAGACTATCAGGATAACAGGCGGTACAAGACTTCCTAACGGCGCTTTCTTCGGCTTTACAAACGTTGAGAACTTCGATATAGCAGACAGCGTAACATCAGCCGGCAATTATGCATTTGCACACTGTCAGGCTATTAAAGATATTTTCATGAACGAAAACGTTACGGCTGTCGGAGAATACGCATATTTGAACTGTACAGGTCTTACAGATGTGACCATACCCGCAAATGTGCTCACTCTCGGAAACTATGCGTTCAGCGGCTGTTCGGGACTTAAAAATGCAGTTATTGAGGGCGGTGAGAACGGTATAGGTGTATTTGTTTTCAACAAGTGCGCTTCTCTTGAAAGTCTTACTCTTCCTTTTGCAGGCTATAAGCTTGCCGATGTGAACAAAGAGAACTCCAACACCTGCGTTATTGACCTTTTCAATGAAGACAGCGGCGACGAAACATATAAAACAGTAAATGCTTCGGGATATGAAAGATATGTTCCGAAATCGCTGGAAACTATCGTCATAACAGGCGGAAACAGGATACCGAACAATGCTTTCTACGGTTTCAGCGGCGTAAAGAAATTCGTTATCCCTGACAGCGTTACTTCCTTCGGCTCTGGCTCGTTCCAGAAGTGCGCAGCACTTACCGAGAATGTTATGACAGATAATATAACATCTATCGGCGATAATGCATTTTCAGAGTGTACAGGTCTTAAAAAGGCTGTATTCGGCAAGAAGCTCGCAAATGTTGGCGGTTATGCATTCTCAGGCTGTACAGCTCTGACCGAGGTGACTGTTCCTGAAACAGTTACGACACTGGACCAACACGCATTTGACAGCTGTTCTGCTCTTAAAACAGCCGAGATAAAGGGCAAGGATATAAAGCTCAGCGCATTTATTTTCAATAAGTGCAAGTCGCTTGAAAAGCTTACTCTGCCATTTGCAGGCTATAATCTTACAGACGTATACAAGGAGAATTCCAACGCCAATGTTATTGACCTGTTCGATGAAGACTGCGGTGACGAAACATATAAAACAGTAAATGCTTCGGGCTATACAAGATATGTTCCGAAATCGCTGGAAACTATCGTCATAACAGGCGGAAACAGGCTGCCCAACTATGCATTCTTCGGCTTCAGCGGCGTAAAGAATTTTGAGATATCCGACAGCGTATCAAGCTTCGGCAATTACTCATTCAGCGGCTGTGCGGCACTTGAAGAGAACGTGATGACCGAAAAGGTTGCAAGTATCGGTGAACACGCATTTGAAAAGTGCACAGGCATGAAGGATATCTATATCGGCGCAAACGTAAAGAGCATAGGAAACTGCGCATTTGCAGGCTGTACAGGTCTTACAGATGTGACTATCCCTTCAACTGTATCAACTGTGGGAAACTATGCTTTCTCAGAATGCTCAAACCTTAAAAATGCAGTCATCAGCGACGGAGTTGCTGAGATAGGCGCGTTCATGTTCAACAAGTGTTCATCTCTTGAAGCTGTTACACTTCCATTTGCAGGCTATAAGCTTACCGATGTAAACAAGGAGAACTCAAACGCATACCTCATTGACCTTTTCAATGACGACGCAGGAGATTCAACATATAAGACTGTAAGCCCAAGCGGTTATACAAGATATGTTCCAAAGACTCTCAAGTCCATTACTATCACAGGCGGCGAAAGAATACCAAACTATGCTTTCGCAAATATCTCACAGGCAACTGATATCACAGTTCCCAACAATATCGTCTATATCGGAAGCAGTGCATTCAGCGGCTGTGAGGCTGTTGCAAATGTGTTCTTCCCTGATACAAAGGATAAGTGGGACGATGTTACTGTTGGTGATAAAAACGAGCTTATCGACGGCAAGGTAAGGTGGTTCAACAGCGACGGCGCTTACGTTATGCCAACGGGTACTATGACCACAACTACTACCGTTACAACTCAGCGCACAACAAAGGCAACAACTACTACTGCAACAGGCACAGGAACAACTGCAAATCAGACAACTTCAACAACAAAAACTCCTGTAACAACTTCCACAACAAAGCCTGTTACGACTACCACAAAAACTCCTCCAACAACTTCTGCAACTAAGGTAACAGGAACTTCTACAGCAACTACGACAGCACCTGTGACCACAACTACTACAGTTCCGAAAACCAAGTACGACCTTGGCGATATCTCAGGCGACGGAGAGGTAAATGCAGTTGACGCTTCAATGGTCCTCACATACTACGCTATAGCTTCAACTACAAAGGACGCCGCTGTAAAGCCCGAGGAGCTTGCGGCAGGCGACGTTGACGGAAACGGCACACTTAATGCTACAGATGCTTCGTTTATCCTCAGTTACTATGCTTACGCACAGACAACTAAGGAAAAGGTAAAGTCTATGACGGATTACATGAAGGATTTTATCAAGTCCGATAAGTGAGCCATAAATGCAAAACAGGCATAAAGCTTAGCTTTATGCCTGTTTTTTATTGATAGAGCTGCGAGTTTGTGTGTTCGTTTCGCTCACGTTATTTAAATCATATCGCCGAAGGCGATACTATCAACTCTAAATTCTCAACTTTGCGCTTATACGCAATTTCAGGAGTGATAGTAAGAATCGATTCCGAAGTATTCTTCAAGTGTGAGTCCGCTGGCGTGTATCTGAGTTGCAAGGTCTGTTCCTACATAGCGGATATGCCATGATTCGTACTGATAGCCTGTGATGTCCTGCTTGCCCTGTGGGTAACGGAGTATGAATCCGAACTCATGGCAGTGGTTCTCAAGCCATATAGCCTCGGGAGTTCCGATAAAGCTGTCATCTATCTGGTTTACGTCGATAGCAAGTCCTGTCTGGTGCTCGGAGTATCCCGGACGTGCGGAATATGTATCTGCGGCGGCTTGTCCGTCACGGGCGCAGTAGTTGTTGTATATCTGAGCCTGATAATCATATGAGCGGAATCCCGACGAAAGGTAGATGTTAAGTCCCTCCTGAGCGGCTGCGCTTGAAAGCTTGCAGAACTGATTATAGCAGGTGGAGTCAAGTCCCGGAGCAAAGTCCGCAGGCAGGCTGTAGCTCTTGTTTGCAATGAGCACACCGTTTATGTAGGTGAGACCGGGGATATCATACTGCACAGGTGCAGGTCCGTAATTATCACTTGATGAGGAAGTCTGAGCGCTCTGCTGCTGAGCAGGGGCGGCTGTTGTGGTCACAGTCTCGGAGCTGTCAGCAGCTGCGGTAGTTGTGGTATCAGCGGCAGTTGTGGACTCCTCGGCAGATGTGCCTGTGGCTGCTTCGGTGACAGTTGCCGCAGGCTGCTGCGGAATGGGGAGACTTGAACGCTCGCCGACCTTGCCGCAGGCTGTCATTGAAGCGGCTGCCATTAATATGAGAGTTATCTTTGATATTCTTTTCATTTTTATTCTCCTTTGCACAGAAGCGTATCTGCGCGGTTTAAAGCTTTCATAAGAAACAATCGGACAGGGAAGTCCAAGTGTTACGGTTCGACAGATATTTTATTATTTTGACAAATTTCTTTCTGTATCTTTATATTAGCACATTATTTTATGACTGTCAACCTTTGGGATCCATTACCTTGAAAAAACTGCTCATGTGTGGTATACTAAGGGAAAAGGAGGCGGAATATGGAATACAGAATTGAACATAACACACTTACTCCCGATGAGCACATGGCTCTGTGGGAGTCGGCAGGGTGGGGAAGTCTTGACCGTGAGCTGGTGGAGAACTCCCTCCGCGGTAGCTACGCCACATTTGCAGTAAGGGACGGAGGACGTATCATCGCTATGGCTCGGCTCATCGGGGACGGCGGCATGGCATTTTTTCTGAAGGACCTCGTAGTTTCTCCTGATTATCAGGGGAAGGGCATTGGCAGGGAGCTTCTTGCGCATATTGAGGATTTCATCAGAGGTGAGCTCAAGGAGGGCTGGTGGTCGTACCTACAGCTTATGAGTGCTAAGGATAAGGAGGAGTTTTACCTTAAATGCGGCTATAAGGCTCACCCTCATGAGCACAGCGGAGCTGGCTTCACTAAGGTGATAGAGAGGTAATTAAATGGCAAAAGTAATAATGACCTGCGGAAAAATATGCAGCGGCAAAAGCACCTACGCAGAAAAGCTCAGAAAAGAGTATGGAGCGGTGGTGCTGTCCATAGACGAGCTTATGACCGCCGTACTTGGCAGAGAGCTTGGAGATATGCACGATGAGTATGTCCGCCGCTGTGAGCAGTATCTGTATAAAAAAGCCGCGGAAATTGCCCTATCGGGCACAAATGTTATCCTTGACTGGGGCTTCTGGAAGAAGGCGCAGCGAGAGTACGCAAGGGAGTACTTCCGTCAGCAGGGAACAGACTGCGAATTCCATTATATCGCAGTCAGCGATGATGAGTGGAAAAAGCGGATAGCTTCCAGAAATGCGGAGGCAGTAAGTGGCAGGAGCGATGTTTATTTTATTGATGACGGATTGCTCAGTAAGTTCCTGACGTTGTTTGAAGAACCTGACAGACAGGAAATGGATATATGGATAGAATAGAGAAACAGCCATAAGGTAAACCCTTATGGCTGTTTTACTGCTCTATAAAAATCACGAACTCCATTTCCGAGGTCTCCTCGATACGGCGCACATGGACGCTGCCGCCCAGTGCTTTTGCGGTCTCGTGGACTACGTAAAGTCCTATGCCGCAGCCGCTTTTGTCGGCGGCATTTGAGCCTCGCCAGTAGCTTCTGAATACGTAGGGCAGCTCGTTCTCGGAGAGCAGCTCCCCCTTGTCGCGGACGGATATGCAGAATGCCTCGTCCTGCTTCATAAGCTTAACCGTTATGCCGCTGCCGTCGCCGTATTTCAGCGCATTTTCAAGGAGCTGGCTTACAGCGCGGTACAGGGCGTACTTGTCGCTTTCCATGATAGGGGAGCCCTCGCACTCCACTGTAAACGGTATGCGCAGAAGCGCCATTCTGTCCGTATATTCGCTGCGGATAAGGTCTGCAAGCTCCGAAAGAGGAAATAAGCTCTTTTCAAAGTCATAGCCGTCGTTTGTTGCCTCGGAAGCGGTCATAAGCTCTGCCGCCATGGACTCTATCTTGGCGGTGTTGCTGTCTATCTTGTCGGCTATATCCGAGGACATTCCCGTATCGGAGTAAAGTCCCGTCCTCACTGCGTCGGTATAAAGACGTATATTCGCCACGGGAGTCTTTACGCCGTGAGCTATGGAGCTGACAAGCTTCTGGTGCTCGCCCTCCAGTATATGTATCCTGTGGCTGCTGGCTGCAAGGACGTCCGTAAGCATATTCATGCCCCAGATATATTTGCCGAAATATCGGCTCTTTGTCTCGGGGAGCTTCTGTATATCGCGGAGCCGCGCCAGTCTCTCGGGATATTCGGAAAGCCTGCGGAAGGGCTTGAATACGGCAAAGTGAATGAACAGTACAGCTCCTGTGAGAAGTGCAAAGCACACCGCAAGCATGATATTCACTGCAAGCTTTATGCGCTGAAAGATGCTGTCGGAGCAGGTGTACTTTACAAAGCCTGCGAGCTGTTCGTCTTTGCCGTAGATACTGCAAACCGCGCATCTTTTGTCAACGGCGGCATAAAACACGCGGTCACTGTTATTCAACGGGATAAAGACTATGCTCTCGGGAACGCTGCTGCCGTAGGTCTTTTTCCATTGCTCAGTCCTATCTGCGATTATCTTCTCGGGAGAAGCTTCGCTTTCAGCGGCAGCGTCGGATATCTCGCGGTTTATTCTGTTTATGGCGACGTTGAAGCTTTTCAGCTGCTCGTCCATGACTTTTCTGAAGCCGATATTGAAGCCGATAATAAGAGCTGTGAATACCGCGGTCATTATCACAAGTGTGCATATAAGCTTTTTCATGGGCTGTCACCGAATTTGTAGCCCACCTTCCACACTGTCTTTATGAGCTGTGGGGAATTGGGATCCTGTTCCAGTTTTTCGCGGAGCCAGCGTATATGTACGCTGACGGTGCTGGACTCGGTGAAGCAGTCAGTGCCCCATACGGCGTTGAAAAGCTGTTCCTTGCTGACGGCTTCGCCCCTGTGCTCCATGAGATAGCGGAGCAGCTCGAATTCCTTGGCATTGAGCCTCAGCTCTTTTCCGTCACGGGTGACTATACGGGAATTCGGATCGAGGGCTATGCCGCAGCAGCTTATGGTACTGCTCTCTGTATCGGCAGATTTGCGCTTTATGAGAGCCTTTATCTTGGCGGTGAGCACCTTTACCGAAAATGGCTTGTCGATATAATCGTCGGCGCCTGTTTCATAGCCCAGCAGCTTGCTGTCCTCGTCGGTTATGGCGCTCATCATAAGTATGGGGATATCACGTCTGCTGCGTATGGCGGTGCAGGTCTCGTAGCCGTTCATACGGGGGAGCATAACGTCCAGCAGCACCAGTCGGAAATCCTCCTCATTAAGCAGCACAAGGGCTTCCTCGGCAGCTTCGCAAAGCTTTACCGAGAAGCCCTCTTTAATTATGAAATCATGTACGAGCTGACCGAGCTCGGGATCGTCTTCAATAATAAGAATGTCGGTCATAGGTTTTCCTGTCCTTTGGTAAGTATCATTTCCAGCTGCCTAAGTCTATGAACTCGGGGGAGTCCTCCACGCCGTCTGTGCCTGTAAGTACAGCCTGCATGGTCTCGGTGGAGTAGTCTGCGATGAACATATGCACCAGTCCGTCACTGCGTATGCGGTCAAGGTCGTTGTCGGTTTTCTCGCAGGTCATGAGCTCCTTGAAGCGGTCAAGGGTGATATCCTTTTTGCCGCAGAATAGATCCTTGTAGCGCTGCCACCTGATGAGGTTGTTTTCATCCTGATCTATATCCATGAGGTTCTGCGTTGTTACGAAGCAGTTGACTGCGCAGATGTAATTGCTGTCCTCCCATGTGTACTGCCTGTGGAGCTCGGAAGAGCTGTCACGTATCAGGGGAGTGCCGATTGTCTTTATTTCCTCTTCATCGGGATCGTTGCTGGGCTCGGGCTTCTGGTCATCGCGTACCGTAAAGAGCTCCGCAACGAGAGCCTCGTTTTTGTCTGTGGCAAGAACGTTGACGCTGTAGGGATAGCTGTAGGCGTTTTCCGTGAGGTACTCCGCCGCCTCCCTTGCAGTGGTGAAGTTCTCAAGGGCATATCTTATGCCGTAGGTATAGCTGGTCTTGTTTTCACAGGTATATTTTACCATATAACCGCTGCCCACGTCAAGCTCTCCAAGCATTACTCCGTCGTTGTTGACGGCGGTGAGTATGGTGAGAAATCCCAGATATGACAGGGAAGTGAAGCTCTTTTCGCCGTTCTTCATATGCACAAGGGTGTGGGCTTTGCATATCTGGTTTTCGGTGCCCAGCTGCCATTCAAGGAGACGGGCGGTGATGCGCTCGCCCGAAGCTGTGGCGTTTCCGTTGGCGGAGAGAGCGCTGCAGGCGGTATTTCTGAGTACATCGGGTACAAACTGCAAAAGTTTGGCTTCGTCGCAGCTGATGATCCCGTCCTCGGTGAAGCCCTCGGAATCGCCGCTTATTGCGCCTGCAAAACCGTCAAGCTCCTGTCTGTAGTTTTCGGGGAGAGCGCTGTAAAAGGCGTCGGTACGCTTTTTTATGCCCGAATAATCGCCGTTTAGATGAGAAAAGGCGGCTTTTATGTTCTCGTAGAGGTAGCCCTCGCACATTTCGCTGTAATCGGGATATGCAAGAAGAATGGTCTTGCCGTAGGCTGCTCCCACCTGTTGGGGAGTGCCCTTTTCATAGTCGAGAGTTACGTCGAAATAGCTGTCCTTGCACTCGATAACGCAGAGACCGTCGTCGCTTTTCACGGTCTTGACTGTCTTTTCCTTTGTGGGAGCTGTACCCTCATAGTGATTGTCGATGTAAATGTCGGATAGGGGACGGAGAGTGCTCGGTCCCTGCTCGGGGAATAAGAAATCGTCATAGCCTTTGCGTCCGCAGCCTGCGGCTGACGATAATGTCAGGGCGGCGGCAGCAAGGATAGGGAAGAATCTGTTCTTTTTCATATTACGCTCCTTACCAGCCGCGCTCCATGAGCCAGCTGCCCAGACGGCGCTCCCTGCCTGAGAGCTCGGTCTCGTCTGTGAGCTTGCCAAGCTCTATCTCGCCCTGTATGTCGCCGTCCATGAGATACAGCACCTTGTCGCTCATGGCTGCTACCTTTATGCTGTGAGTTACCATCATTATGCTTGTGCCGTCGCGGTTTGCAGCCACAAGTTCGCGCATTACGTCTGCCGCAGCCTTTGAGTTGAGGGCGCCTGTGGGCTCGTCTGCGAATATGACCTTGGGCTCGTTTATGAGGGCTCTGCAAAGGCAGGCTCTCTGGAGCTGTCCGCCTGAGACCTCGTTCACCTCATGCTCGGCAGTCTCTATGATATCCAGCCTGCGCATAAGGGACTCGGCGCGTTTGTTGGCTTCGCTTCTCGACATTCCCGACTGATAGGCGGGGAGCACGATATTATCGAACACGCAGAGCTTCTTCATCATGTACATCTGCTGGAAGATGAAGCCCATTTCCGTAAGGCGGAGCTTCGACATCTCCTTTTTGTTGAGGGAGCTTATATCACGTCCGTTGAAATTGACCTTGCCCGAGGTCATCTCGTCCATGCCGCTGACGGTGTAGAGCAGGGTGGACTTGCCGCTTCCGCTCGGTCCCATGACGGTGACGAATTCGCCCTCTCCAAGCTCGAAGTTTATATTTCTCAGCACGTTGTTGCTGTTTTTCTTGATTATATATGTTTTGCACAGGTCCTTTACCTGTAAGACTTTGTTCATCTGAACGCCTCCGTTATTCCTCGGATATCTTCCAGATACCGATGTGTTTTATGTTTCTGAGCTCTATCATTGTCGTTAAGAGCACTGCCGCCGTGATTATCAGCGGTATCACTATGAAGCTCACAGGGAACTCGAAATAGAGCTTCATACCTGTTACCTCGTACTGCGTCATGAAGCTTCCGAAGAATATCGTGCCCAGTGTCCACAGATACAGTTCTCCCAGAGCTATGGACAATACAAGAAGTATCACCATTCTCAGCAGATACCATGCCTTTATGGAGATATTGCGGAATCCGAGGCTCTTGAGCAGAGCGGTCTCGGGGACCTCCTCTGCAACGAAAATGCTCATGTACAGGTATGTTATGAGTACGAGTATCAGTACTATAGCTCCGCCTACCACGTATTCAAACAGCATGAACAGTGTGTCGAATTCCTTTACCGAGTTTTTAAGATCCTGTTTGCCGTCAACGACCTGTTCACTGCCGAAAAGCTCCTTCATCCGAGCTATTACGGCAGGCTTTTCATCTTCGGGGGCGTCAATGGTGTAGCCTGTGAATGTATTGTACGACCTGAAGCCGTCCTCATATTCGCTGCCCATGATGATAATGGGGTCTCCGTTCTCCATGTAATCTATCAGGGCTGTTATAACTAACTCTCTTTCGTTCTCAACGTAGCCTGTTTTGTCTTCGTTGTTCTCTTGTATGAATACCTTTATCACATCGCCTACGTTTATGCCGAGCTTTCCTGCGGTATAGGCGCTCATTGCGGCTTCGTTGGCAAGCTTTGGCACTTTTCCGCCCTTGCGGTATATTTTTTTCTCTACTTCGCCCTTTTTCCAGAGTATATCAAAGAATTTTTCCTTGCTGTCTATTTTCATATAGCCTCTGGTTGTGTACATCGAGTCTAAATGCGCAGGAATATTGGCGTCGGCAAGCCTCTTGTTTACTATATCGGCAAAATAAACGCCTGTGTTCTGGGCTTCGTTGAATATATCGTTCTGAAGCTCCTCGTTCCAGCGGATAGAGAAATCAAGGTTGTTGTACAGCCAGTAGGAGGTGTATTTGGGATTTATTACGCTGTTTCGGACGTTGAATCCGAGAAGCACTATCACTATTCCGAGGGAATAGGATATGAGCAGGAAGATATAGCGCTTGAAGCGCATGAGTATATCCGTCAGTGCAATGAAAAAGGGCACGGACATTTTCTTTCTTCTGTGGAGGAACATGGGGAAACGCTTGCTGAAACGCTCGCCGCGGTTCTCGCCGTGAATGGCGTCTATTACGGATATCTTGTTTATCCTGCGCATTACGATGAGTGAGAACGCTATCATCATTATGATTATGGCGATAACGGATATCACGCCGATGAGTATCATCTGCCAGCGCTCGGGGAGTATGCAGTCGGGACCGAACATATTTATAAATGCTCCTGCAATGGGCAGACCTGCGATTATTCCCACAATGCCGCCGATTATGGCAAAGGCTATGTACTTAGCGGCAAAGAGCCAGCGGAATCCGAAGGAATCCACGCCCAGAGCCTTCATCATGCCTATTTCCTTTTCCTCGTTCTTGAGGTCGGCTATCATGGTGAAGCGTATGGTCATAAAGATTATCAGTATGAGGAAAACGCTGACTATTATCACGAATACCGAGATTATCTCCATGAATATCACATCGTCGCTCATGCTTGAGCTGGACATAATGCTGAGCACGGGGACGTCCTGCTTGTACAGCCTTTCTTTCAGGTCGGCTATACTGTTCTCGGTAGGATCCTTCATCTGTATATTGTATACGATGTAGGAGCGGATATGGTTTTCGGTAAGGACTTCATAATCAGCGTCGGAAACGATGTATCTCACAACGCTGCTGTCCATATTGTCCTTGAATATGCAGCATATCTCCAGCTCATAGACCTCGCCTGTCGGCTTGGTGTATTTTACCTTGTCGCCGACTTTGACGCCTAATGTGGACTGCACCTCGATAGGTATGGCGATACAGCCGTTGGGCACGTAGAATGGCTTGTCGCTGAGGTCGTATACAAGGTCATGCTCCCGCGGCATGGTGGTGAGCCCCTGAAACTTCATCATGAACATATACCTGTTCTCGTGGAGGTCATTGTGGGGGTACTCAATGGCAGTTTCGGATATCTTTGCTATCTTGGTCGTGCTCCAGTCGGTGACATCGGGCTCTTTTTTGAGAGCCTCGGATATCCTGTCGCTGAGTTCTCCTTCGTTGAATCGCTCGGAAAGCATCCAGAACTGGGTATCGGAGCTTTTACACAGCCGCTTTGCAGTGGCTCCGCGGGTGAAATTGGAGAATATCTGCACCGAACCTGAAAAAACAAGTATCGAAGCTACACATATGAATATGAACAGTATCACATTCAGACCTTTTTTGCGTTTAAGGTCACTTTTCAGCATTTTAAAAAACATAGCTATCTCCTTTGCGGTGTTCGTCTGATACTATGATAACACATTATAGTTTAAAAAGTCTTTAAAAAAAGTAAGAAAAATGAAAAATTGACGAAAATCGCAATAAGTGTGATGACATTTGCGGCGATTTGTGATATAATCAACTTGTACGATGTACAGAACATCGGAAAACCAAGATAATCTCATTACGGAGGCAAGAGCATGAAAAAGTTCATGGCTATTCTTTGCATGACCGCACTTTTATGCGGCTGTTCATCAAAAAATACAGGCAGCAGTGACTCTCAGTCCGCTGTTTCAGGTAATAATACAGGCTCGGAGGTGACTACCGAGGCTGATACAGGCAGCGGCTCACAGGAGGGAACAACTGTGAACAACGCTCCCACCGATCCGAATCTGGAGAGCGATCCCTCGGAGATACTGGTCAGCGGCGAAAAGACCGATATGAGCTCCGTTGCAAATGTGAGCTGGGACAAGATATACCGCTCTGCACTGGAGGACTTCAAGAAGTCCGATAAGTTCAGCGACGACGCCCGCTTCACCGTTTATGATATAAACGACGACCATGTACCCGAACTTATCATATCATACGGCGGCTACGGTGACAAGACTTTCCTCGTAAAAACTCTCAGCGAAAGCGTTTACACTGAGTTTGAGCCGATGACAGGCTGCGACCAGCTCTCATACGTTATGGACAGAAGCCTGCTGACGGCTGTTCGTCTCCGTGACGATATACAGGTGCAGAACATTCAGCTCTACCGCATAAAGAGCGGCATGATGGCTAATGTGGGCTCGTTCCAGCGTTCAGCCAGCGCTGCTAAGGTCGACGGCGTTCCTGTTACTGATGATAAGTACGACGAGGAGTACACACACTACATATCAGGCGTTATCAAGAGCATGGGCTTGGATTTCGGCTTTGACGACGCTACCATTGACGCAGCTCTCGGCAATACGGAAAGCTGGGAAAAGGGCTATGAGGCTGTGCTCAACGATTACCTTAAATATAAGAAGGCAAACGACGATAACCACTTCTCTCTCTATGATATAAACGGCGACGATATTCCCGAGCTTTTTGTTTCGGGCGGATATCATTACGCTCCATATGTTGATATATACTCATGGAACGGCTGTACAGTGCCTGTTGGCTCATTCGGTACAGACGGCACTATCGGCTTTGCTCCCGACAGCAAGGAGCTCATCTCCCTTGTTGATAATCCAAGCTATACCGCAGGCAGCGTTTACAGCTTCGATACAGAGGGCAATTACAAGTTCTCAGAGCTGTTCAGCTACGGAAATACCGAGAACAGCAAAAAGCAGGACGAAAATGCTGAGGTCATCTATAAGGTGAACGGACAGCTCACCGACAAGAGCGATTACGAAAAGCAGGTCAAAGAAAAGGTTAAGAAGTCCTATTACGTTCTCGGTCAGGATAACGACGTTACCGCAGATACCGTAAAGAACGTAGGCAGCGGCAAGTATAAGGAAGCCTCTAAAAACTGAAAATAGCACAAGACAGCCGTGAATCTAACCATGATACTTATATAGAAGCTTATAGTTAATTATGGGGGAAACCTTTCTGAAGAAAGGCTTTCCCCCATACCCCTTTCCAAAGACTTTTTTAGCTGATTTTTTCTCATATAGGGCGCTCCTGCTTTTTTGGCAGGACTTTTTTATTACATAGAGCGCCCTATATGAGAAAAAATAAAACTGAAAGTTTTAGGGAGAGAGTTTGAGAGAAGCCCCTTTTTCAAAAGGGGTTCTCTCAATAATAAGCATAAAACTTCCATATAGGTATTATGATTCACGGCTGTTTTTTAATAAAATATTAATATTTTTGTACAGATGTTTGCATTCTCTAATACTGAAAGTATTGCAATGCATACAAAATACAATTAATATAATTGAGAAAAATTGTTGACTTTATGTCATTTTTGTGATATAATATGTATGGATAATGGTGTAATTTATATTCGTTATTGCTTGGCACGGCAGCTTTTGTGCTGCTTTTGCGGAGCAATATAGGGGGGTGAATATATGTTTACGGCTTCTGACCTTAACCTTGGACTGTACAGTCCTGTAGGCGATATCACGGTCATGGCTCTCTGTATTATCATGGCTGTTTTTATAAAACAGTCCTATATCGGGAGCGAAAAGAAAAGATTCCGTATCATTATGCTCATTCTGGTGTTTATTCTCATATCGGCTATGGCGAATGTCGGCGTACAGATGATGCTCAAGGCTGATACTGTCAGACCGCTGCCTATATATATTATGAGACTTACGCATCATGTGCTGATGATATCGGTAATTTACCTGTATATCCAGTATCTCCGCGAGCCGCTCTGGGTAACGCCCGGCACAAAGAAGCAGTATCAGATAATATCGCTTATCACTGTAATTATTGCGGTGACCGCAGATATCATGGCTTCTTTCCTGAAGGTAGGCTTCTATGTCGGAAAAAACGGCGAGTACCGCTCTAAATTTGATGTGTTCGAGATAGTGTATACGCTGATGATGATCACAGTCGTATACATACTTATCAAATACAAATCAAGGCTTCTTACCAGAGTTTTCTGGGGAGTAATGTGTGCTGTCATTCTTGCGAATGTTCTGCTCTGCGTTCAGAGGCTGAACAAACAGGTATCCTATACTACACTTTGCTTCTTCCTGCCTGTGGTTGGCATAATATTCATGTTCCACTCCAATCCTTTCAATATCGATACGGGAGCAGTTTCAAGCAGCTTCTTTACCAAGGAGATAGAGGGAAACATCGAAAAGGGCAACGAAATGCTCATAATGTGCTGCTCAATGACGGACTTTGAGCGTTCTATCTCACTTTCGCCCGAGCTCAAATCGGAATTCTACAAGTTCTTCCGGCTCAATGTTAAAAAGGGCGTTCTTTACAGCTTCCCGAATGAAAGATATGTCCTTACTATCGTAAAGAAAAAGCAGATAGACTATGAAAAGCTTGTCGAAAAAATGCTCAGTGACTTCCTTGAAAGTCACTCAAAGTTCAAGATAGACTACAAGATAGTCATTATGGAGACCTCAAAGAGTATCCTTGATGTTGACGACTACTATCATCTCATTGAATACAGCGAGATGAAAATGCAGCAGAATACCATTTGCCGCATAACCGATAAGGATATCAAGGAGTACTACGACAAGAACTATATCCTCAGTCAGCTTGTGGATATCGCTGCTAAAAAAGACCTCTCCGATCCGAGAGTCCTTGTGTACTGTCAGCCTGTATACAATATAAATACAGGCAAGTACGACACCGCAGAGGCTCTTATGCGGCTTAAACTGGAAAAGACGGGAATGGTATTCCCTGACCAGTTCATTCCGCTGGCTGAGCAGTTCAACCTCATTCATAACCTCAGTATGATAATCCTTAATAAGACCTGTTTTACGGTCAGGGACTTAATTGAGGATGGCTACTACTTAAAGAGAGTTTCGGTCAATTTTTCGGCTATTGATATACGATATGATACCTTCTGTGACGAGGTCAAGAGCATAATCGACCAGAACGGTCTCGAATACGACAAGATAGCCGTTGAGATAACCGAGAGCCGAAGCGAGGCGGACTTCAACCTTATGAAGCAGAGAGTTATCCAGCTTCAGGACTTAGGCATAAAGTTCTATCTTGACGACTTCGGAACAGGCTATTCAAACTTTGAGCGTATCATGGAAATACCATTCGATATCATCAAGTTTGACCGCTCGATGCTTATGGAGTCCCACAGAAGCACATCATCGCAGTACATGGTCAAGACCTTCGCTAATATGTTCAACGACCTGCGGTACGTAGTGCTCTTTGAGGGCGTCGAGAACGACAGCGACGAGGACCGCTGCATTATGATGAAGGCGCAGTATTTGCAGGGATATAAGTATTCAAAGCCTATCCCTATCGAAGAACTGCGGAGATTCCTTTCACCTGCGGTAAATCAGTAACAAAAAGCCATAAAGGTTTATCCTTTATGGCTTTTTCAGTTGTAAAAACAAGAGCTCCCGATAACCATAGTGCTTATACAGAAGTTTTATGCTTATTATTGAGAGAACCCCTTTTGAAAAAGGGGCTTCTCTCAAACTCTCTCCCTAAAACTTTCAGTTTTATTTTTTCTCATATAGGGCTCGCTCTGTATTATTACAGGGCTTTTTTATTTTAGGCGAGCCCTATATGAGAAAAAATCAGCTAAAAAAGTCTTTGGAAAGGGGTATGGGGGAAAGCCTTTCTTCAGAAAGGTTTCCCCCCATAATTAACTATAAGCTTCTATATGAGTATTGCGGTTATTCGGGAGCTCATATTGCTTCATGTCTTTTGTGCAGATGATAGTTCTGCTCAGTTCTCAGGCGGATTCAGGTGCATGGAGTCTCCGTCGGAAATGCCCCTTGGATTTGTGAGCACAAGGTCGTTCTCGTGGAGAGTGTCCGAGGTGACTTCAAGGTAATCATCGCCGTCAAAGCCTTTTTCTATCTTGCGCTTGGAGATTATGTAATCGCCCTTGCTGTTCTTGCTTGCAACGAAAACATAGTATCCGCCGCCGTCGTCGCTGATAACAGCGTCATATGGAACGCTGAGAACATTTTCACACTTGTCAAGAACTATATTCACAGTCGCTTTCTCGCCGATAACGAGCTGACTGTCGCTGTCGTCAATGCCGATCTCTACAGTGAAGCCCTCTTCAGCCTCCTGTGCGTCAGATGAAGCTTTCTTGTAGAGGCGCTTTACCTTGCCGCTTATGACCTTGTCGCCTGTTGAAGCTGTCTGTATCTTCGCAGACATATCTTCGCTTAACTTGATGGCATCGGACTTGCTGACCTTGCCTGTGATAAGGAACTGTGAAGCGTTTGATACAGTGAAGATATCAGCTGATGAGGGGACCTTGCCCGAAGCTGCATTTACCTGTGTTACAACGCCGTCCTTTGGGGATTTTACAACACAGCGGTCGATCTTGTCCTGAAGCTCCTTGAGCTGCTTTTCAAGATCTGCGTTTGGTGCCGCATTTTTCTCGGCGTCAAGAGCGTCCTGAGCCTTTTTGATCTCTGCGTCAGCCTTTTTTACAGCCTCATCGTAAGCTGTCTTTGCAGCAGGGATAGCGTTGTCGTAGTCAGCGAGCTTTGCGTGGAGCTCGTCCGCTTCGCGGTCTATATTGCCTGCTCTTTCAAGGATAGACTCCCAATTGGCTTTCTTAGCCTCGGCGTCGCTGCCTGTAGCAGTTACCATTTCGTCGTATGCGTGGTCAGCCTCGCCGATGAGGGCGTTGTACTCGTCGACCATATTGTTGTAGTCGGTATAAGCCTGATCGCGTTTTGACTTGGCATTGTCGATATTTTCCTGAGCCTTCTTGACATTGTCCTCTTTAGCCTTTTTTGCGTCGCTGAGCTTTTTCTCGTTGGCAGCGTGTGCTTTCTTTGAATCTTCCTGAGCCGTGGCTTTCAGTGCTTCGACCTGCTTTTTGAGCTCGGAGGAATCAAATTCACAGAGAACATCGCCCTTCTTGACCTTGTCGCCCACCTTTACGCTGAGCTTCTTGACCTTGAGGTCTGTTTCTCCTTTTACTGTGACCTTGTCACTGCCCGATACAGAGCCTGTCATGCTGACATTTTTCTCCAGATCACGGTATTTGATGTATCCGCAGCTGCTGGATTTTTCCGTGTCATTTGATTTTGACTTGCCGTTGGCGTGACCTGCAAAGAAGAACAAAGCTACGCCGATTATAGCGATTATCAGCAAAGCTAACAGGAGCTTTAGTAGTTTATTCGATCTTTCCATAAAAACATCTCCTTCAGAAATGACATTTTATCACATATATGATACCATATTTTTTTCATATCGTCAATGATTTTTTCCCTGATATAAGCAAAAAACAGAAAGTTTACAATTATGCTGAACACTGCTGCCTATAACGTGTTAATTATACATAAAAGAACGGGGGAAAAGGGGAGGTCCCATTGGTATTTTTGAAGCTTTTTTGCAGTTTGTGTTGATATTTCTCCTGATTTGTGTTATTATGTAGTCATCAGCAATGATAAAAACATGAAAAGAGGGTAAATATGGGGTGCTTAGGCAATATTCTATGGTTCATATTCGGCGGATGTGTCAGCGGACTGGGCTGGGTTCTGGCAGGACTGCTGTGGTGCATCACGATAATCGGCGCACCTATAGGTCATCAGTGCTTCAAGCTGGCTAAACTGTCGTTCTTTCCATTCGGCAAGACAGTTGAATACGGCGGCGGACCTGTTTCGCTCATCGCCAATATATTATGGCTCATATTCAGCGGTATACCGCTGGCTGTAGGCTTTGCGGCGTGGGGAGTGGTTCTCTGCGCTACCATAATAGGTGCGCCATTCGGTATACAGATGTTCAAGCTGGCAAAGCTGGCTCTCATGCCATTCGGAGCTAAGGTCAAGTGATATCACCCGAAAAAGGAGGAATACCATGAAAAAGGTACTTATATCGGCTGCTGCGGCGTTAATGGCTGTATTTGCGGTATCATGCAGCGCTGCGGAAAGCAGTCCTGCAAGTGAAACAGCAGCGCCTACAGCAGAAGCTGTGACATATGCGGAGAAAACTGCGGAAAATACTACTGTAACAACAGCTGACAGCTCTCAGCGAATTATTATAGCTATACCCGACAGCGTACTTGAATCCGATGGTATCATCGCTCCTATGGAAGCAGGGGAGCTGGTGGAAAAGCTCGCAAAGCTGAAAGCATATATGACGCTTGACGAAATAATAGCGCTTTTCGGAAAAGAACCGTCTATGGTAAAGGAATCAAATGAAAATATTTTCAAGTATTACAGCGGTGACGTCACCATAACTCTGTGGGGGACTCAGCTGTTTCAGGCGATAGTTGAGTGCAACGGCTCGGCTCTGCCTGTAGACTTGGGACTTGACCTTCCAAAGCAATGAAAAAGAACTACACGCGGATATTCTTCCGATATATATTCGAGTTCACGGCGGCAGGCTTTGTGGGCTGGCTGTACGAGGTGGCTACGGTATGGATAATGTACCGATATTTCGACAACCGCGGTATGCTCCATATGCCGATAATACCTATTTATTCTGTGGGAGCGTTCATACTCCTTGCCCTGCTGAGAAAAAAGCGGCATCCGCTGTTCATATTCCTGTTTGCAACGGTGGTGACGACAATATTCGAGCTTGGAGCTTCATATCTGCTGGAATTTATCTTCCATGAGCAGTTCTGGACATACGAAACATGGTATTTCTCCATACTTGACAGGTCGAGCCTTATATCCAGCGCTATATTCGGAGTCCTTGCAGTTGCCTATTTTTACGGGCTCCACCCGTTGTCGGGAAAGCTCAGCGAGAAACTCCCCGAGCCCGTATGCCTCGGCACGGGAGCCTTTATGGCAGGAGCTATAGCCACGGATATAGTTATCTCGTTCGGTGAGCACTTGAAAAAGTGATTAGTGAATAATGCTTAGTGCTTAGTGATCAGAAAAACAGCCGTATTCCTTGTGAATACGGCTGTTGCTTTTAACTGCTTTCTACTTACTGCTAACTAATCACTACTCACTAACAACTAATCACTGAACCCCGCCGCCCTTGACAAAAGAGCGGTATAATGGTATAATCACCCTATGGGAAAGATGTTCCGCAATAGGCGGAGAAGAAGCGGAAAATGAAATGAGGTAGCTTATGAAAACTGCGGTAATGACCGACACAAACAGCGGTATAACGATGGAGGAGGGCGAAAAGCATGGCGTTTATGTGCTGCCCATGCCTGTTATCATAGACGGAAAGGACTTCATGGAGGAGCTCACCCTCAAGCACGAACAGCTCTACAAGGCGCTGAACGAGAACAAGGACATCGTGTCCTCTCAGCCCTCTCCCGGAGCTCTTACTGCTATGTGTGACAGGATACTTGCGGACGGATACGACGAGCTGGTGTATATCCCTATGTCAAGCGGTCTGAGCGGCTCCTGCAATACCGCAAAGGCTCTTGCTGCGGACTATGACGGCAAGGTGGTAGTCATCGACAATCACCGTATCTCAATAACTCTGCTTGACGCGGTCTATGACGCGAAATACCTCGCCAACAACGGCAAGTCTGCCGAGGAGATAAAAAAATATCTCGAAGAGAACGCCTATCAGAACGATATATATATCACGCTCCACAGCCTTAAATGTATCACCAAGACGGGACGTATTACCGCCGCAGGAGCTGCTATCGCTACGGTCCTCAATCTGAAGCCAATTCTGAAGATACAGGGCGGCAAGCTGGACGCTTACGGAAGAGTCCGCGGAATGGCGGCTGCCGAGGCGAAAATGCTGGAAGCTGTTCATAAGGATCTTGAGAGCAAGTATGCAGGTATACCCAAGGAGCACCTGAGTATCGGCGCGGCAGGTACTATGGAGACTGCCGAGGAGATAAAGCGCTGGGTGGATATCGTGAAGAACGAGTTCAAGGGCTACAAGGTCACATACAGACCTCTTTCATGCAGTATAGCCAGCCATGTAGGCACAGGCACACAGGGCGTAGCTGTGGGACTTACAGCGCGTACTCTTAAATTAGACAGCAGTAAGCAGAGCTAAGTGATCGGAAATCGGTAATTAGCAGGGCGGCATATGCCGCCCTTTTTTATTCTGTATCGGGATCGGGTTCGGGATCAGGATCGGGATCGGGTTCGGGGGCAGGTGTCGGATCATAGGACTCACCTGTGGTCTGGTTCACCCATTTTCCGTCACTGCCGAAGCCGTAAAACTCACCTGTGCCTATTTCCCACGCAAGTGAAGCAGGCGAGAGCTTTCTGCCCTCGATACCGCTTTCGGTGGGCAGCTCGGTCTTGCTGTCTACGGCGAGCTCAGCGATAACAACGGATACTCCCTCATCGAAGCTTACAAATTTTTCTTTCAGAATAACGATCATGCTATTTCTCCTTTCAGTAATTGGTGTCAGTTTTAAAAGCGTTTCCATATATACCCCGTAAAGCCCTTTTTTTCAACGCGAACACGTTGAATTCTGCTGAACTTATACCAAAAGTTCACTATTTGAGGATTTGCTTTTTAATAGCCTCAGTCTATAAGTTGTTAGTAAAGTATAACTTGGAAAAGGCTATATTTCGCCAAATATCAGGGTTCTGCGATGTTACATCAGTGCAACAAATCATCTGCCGTGTTGATTTGAGTGTTTTTACGTGGTATAATTGATAAAGCAGTAACAAAGTCAATAAATCATAATTTATATTTGTAGGGGCGCACAATGTGCGCCCGCAAACATACACATCAATTTTGACACGGGCGAACAATGTTCGCCCCTACAATACCAATTTTTCGGGACGCCAAAGGCGTTAAATTTTGATTTGCATCGAAAGGGAGTTAAAAATGCTCGAATTAAAGAATATTACGTTCAATGCCGAGGACGAAGGTCAGAGCATTGGCATAGTACGCGACGTCAGCCTCACTGTTGAGGACAACAAATTCGTCGTTATAACAGGTCCTAACGGCGGCGGTAAATCCACCCTCGCCAAGATAGTTGCAGGTATAATCAAGAACACATCAGGTCAGATATTCTTCGACGGCGAGGATATTACCGAGAAGTCCATAACCGAACGTGCCCGTATGGGTATCGGCTTCGCTTTCCAGCAGCCTGTACGCTTCAAGGGCATGACAGTCCTCGATATCCTGCGTATCGCCGCAGGCAGGACTCTTTCTGTTTCCGAAGCCTGCGAGTACCTCTCCGAGGTAGGTCTCTGCGCAAAGGACTACATTGACCGTGAGATAAATGCTTCACTTTCGGGCGGCGAATTGAAGCGTATCGAGATAGCTACAGTTCTTGCCCGTGACGTAAAGCTGGCTCTCTTTGACGAGCCCGAGGCAGGTATCGACCTGTGGAGCTTCAACAACCTTATCCGCATTTTCGAGAATATGCGCAAGGACAGTCACGGCAGGTCCATTATCGTTATCTCTCATCAGGAGCGTATCCTCAATATCGCTGACGAGATAGTTGTCATCGCTGACGGCAAGATAGCCAAGCAGGGCAGCAGGGATATCATTCTCCCCGAGATAACAGGCACTGAAAACGCAACTAATATCTGTCACAAAATGGTGTAAGGAGGGATAATATGGCAGCTTTGGACGCAGTTCAGAAAAGACTTTTTCAGGAGGTCGCCGATCTCCATAATATCCCCGAGGGAGCTTACAATCTCCGTGCAAACGGCGAGTCCGTGGGCAGAAATACTACTGCAAACATTGATATAACTTCAAAAACAGACGTAAGCGGCATTGATATCCGCATTAAGGACGGCACTAAGAACGAGAGCGTTCATATCCCTGTTGTGCTCAGTCAGAGCGGTCTCAAAGAGAACGTTTACAACGATTTCTATGTTGGTGAAAACTGCGATGTGCTCATCGTTGCAGGCTGCGGTATCGACAACTGCGGCTCTCAGGACTCCGAGCACGACGGTATCCACCGCTTCTATATCGGCAAAAACTCCCGTATCAAGTACGTCGAGAAGCACTACGGCTCAGGCGACGGCACGGGCAAGCGCATACTCAATCCTGTGACCGAGGTCTACATGGAGGAGGGCAGCACCATGGAAATGGAAATGGTGCAGATAAAGGGCGTTGACTCCACCGACAGAACCACTATCGCAGAGCTCAAGGGCGACGCAAAGCTCATTGTCCGCGAGAGACTTATGACTCACGGCAAGCAGTACGCAGGCAGTATCTACAAGGTGAGCCTGCTGGGGGACGGTTCAAGCGCAGACGTTGTATCGCGTTCAGTTGCAAGGGACGACTCCTATCAGAAGCTCGACCTCTGTATCAAGGGCGACGCGGCTTGCAGCGGTCATACCGAGTGCGACTCCATTATCATGGACAACGGACGTATCCTCGCTGTTCCCTCTCTTGAAGCAAACAACATCGACGCAGCTCTTGTTCACGAGGCTGCTATCGGCAAGATCGCAGGCGAGCAGCTCATAAAGCTCATGACTTTAGGTCTTACCGAGGCTGAGGCTGAGGAGCAGATAATAAACGGCTTCCTCAAATAAGCCGTTAGCTGTTAACCTGTAGGGGCGCTTTCCGAGCGCCCGAATGAGCAAAAAGCAGAAATATAATGCAAAAAAGGCGAACCTTAACCATGATACTCATATAGAAGTTTTATAATTATTATTGAGAGAACCCCTTTTGAAAAAGGGGCTTCTCTCAAACTCTCTCCCTAAAACTTTCGTTTTGTTTTTTCACAGATAGGGCGCACCTGCATTTTTGCAGGTCTTTTTTTATTTAAGAAGCGCCCTATCTGCGAAAAAACCAGATAAAAGTCTTTGGAAAGGGGTATGGGGGTGACTCCCCGCAGTGCGGGGAGATGTCACGCAGTGACAGAGGGGCGCGCCTCCGTCAGAGGAACCTTTCCTCAGAAAGGGTTCCCCCATAATTAACTGTAAGCTTCTATATAAGTGTTGCGGTTATGGTTCGCCTTTAATTATGCATTGAAACGGGCGGATAATATCCGTCCATACGATATTAGTTCTAAAACTTAATGGCAAGGCTTATGATATTTCCTTGCGGAATCGCACAAAATAGGAGCTTTCGTCCTCATGGTGGATATAGCAGCCGTTTTTCAGCATAGCTCTCAGTGAAGCAGGATTTGTGCGCTGAACGCGGAGATATACCTCCTCCTCGGGAACTGTATCGCAGGCTTTCTCAAGGAGCATTGCAAGTCCCTGCGTACCATAGCCCTTTCCGCGGTATTCGGGAGCAATATAATAGCCGATGTGCCCTGCACCGTTCACAAGTGACTCGCAGAGATGCTGGCGGAGCTGCAATTCGCCGATTATCTTGTTATCGTCCCACAGAAAGTATGTAGTCGCAGGCACATAGCCCTCAGGCAGGCGCTCGCCGACTGAATTTGCTATGATGATATCAAGGGCGTCGTCGAAGTCCTCGCGGCTGATACCGTGGTATTCGTTTATGAAGCCGTTTTCGTCCTCGGGTATGTCACGGACGAAGAGATATTCCTTTTCGATGTCGTCTGTATTGGCAGGTTTCAGGTAAAGCATAGGCTGCTCCTTTCGGGTTATTTTTTACATTATATACCATTAACTTGCCGAAAACAAGGAGAAGCTCCTCTTTTATGTGAATATTGTGTAAAATGCAACATATATTTTGTATGGCTGGGCAAAAAAATATTCAAATTATTGACAAATCTTGCATAAGATGATATAATTAGCTTATATGCAGCGTATAGCTGCGCGTTCTGTTTTGACGGAATGTATATGGTGATTTTTTTAGAGGTGAGGATATGGCAAGTGTTTCAATCAAGGTGGTTTATCAGAACGAGACCTTTATGCAGGCAGGGATCAAAAAGAAGGTGCAGATCAGTGAGGACCAGCTCAAATTCATCAACAGGAACAGGAATAAGGGCTTCCTTAATGTGAACTGGGAAAAGACCGGCTCCAAGAATCTTCTGAAGTATAAGGTGAGCAATATGACTGCGCTGTCTGAGTACGTCAAGCAGAACCTTACTCAGGAGAAGTATTTCGAGCTGATACGCCAGATACAGAGATTAATGGAATTTGCCAGCGAAAACAATCTTGATTACGATCATCTTGTGCTGACAGATCCCAAGCACGTATATTACGATGTGGAAAAGAAAAAGATAGGCGTGGCATTTCTGCCCGTTCTCAGCAGGGACTACAAGTGCGCCAACGTGGTGAAGTTCCTTGCAAAGCTCCATAAATACGCGAATATCACAGTTACAGATCAGGGCGTCATGCAGAAGTACGTTTTCTTCCTCAATGACTACCTCAAGACCAAAAAGAGCAGCGTTCTTACACATAATCATCTGTACAATCTGCTCCATGAGGTCCTTGAAGTCTCCCTTGGCACACCCTCACAGATAGCTGCCGAGGAGGGAGCAAAGACTCCTGCCGACAGCAGCAAGACTGCGGCTGTAGGTGCTGACACAGACCATACCATAGTTGTAAGCGGCGGCAAGAAAGCGGAGTGCCCTGCTTACCTTAAAGACGAGAACAACAGGGAATTTGCCATAAACCATTTCCCTTTCACTATAGGCAGAAAAGCCGACAACGACCTTGCCCTCACAGATAAGGGCACGGTTTCAAAGCTCCACGCGGTGATAACCTTTGAAAACGGCAGCTTCTACATCGAGGATAAGGACTCCTCAAACGGAACCTTCCTCAACAATTTTGCCGAGAACAGTCAGCGCGTCATCAAGGAGAAGCTCAACAGCGGCGATGTTATCTATATCTACAACATTCCGTATGTGTTTACTGTAAATTCAGCCGATAACGCTACTGTTGTCGTAGGTGACAATGCAAACCGCAAGAAGTCCGAAAGCAAGAACAACAAGTCCAAGAATATAGCATATCTTGTAAATTCCTCCAGCAACGAAAAGGTGCCCATATTCGTTTATCCCTTTACCTGCTCGGAGATCTCGGGCATCGTTATCGGACGCGAGAACAGCCGAGACAGACACAGCATCTATATCGAGAATATCTCGTGCAGCTCCCTTTCCGTTGAGGGCAGCGATATCGCCGAGGGCAGCAGAGAGAGCATCTTCTCGGGCTGTAATTTCCTGTATCACGGCATACCATTTACATTCTTTGAAGAAAATTAACGGTGAGTTTTTATGAAATACGTTTTTTCCTACGTTACTACCGAGGGTGCGGTAAGAAAGATTAATCAGGACTCCCTGTTTATCGTCACCGCAAAATACAAGGAAGATGAGATATTCTTCGGAGCTGTATGCGACGGAGTAGGCGGACTCTCGGGCGGTGAAAAAGCCAGCGGCTACGTATGCAAGCGCATAAACCAGTGGTTTACCGAGGACTTTTCGGAGCTCATGAGCAGCGGCGCTTCCATACTGAAGATACGCAAGTCACTTGACGACCGTCTTCACCAGCTCAGCGACAATATCAACGCCTATGCGGAGAAGAAAAACTCGGATATGGCTACTACCTTTACCTCGCTGCTGGTGATACCTCAGATGAGACATATCCTCATCGCTCATGTGGGAGACTCACGTCTGTACAGGATAGACGACGAGGAGATAAAGCTCATGACCTCTGACCATTCAATAGTTGCACAGGAGGTCAGAAACGGCATAATCACCGAGGAAATGGCTGAGAACGATCCCAGACAGAACCAGCTCACTAACTGTATCGGAGCAGGTCTTGAGGATACCTCATACGACTACAGCATTGCGGATATAAGCGAGGGCAGCTGCTATATGCTGTGCTCCGACGGCTTCCGCAAGAAGCTCTCTGCCGACGAGATACAGGAGTACCTCTCGCCCTCAAACAACAAGGACGAGAAGAAGATAACCTATAATCTGGAATGTCTCAAAAATAAGGTCATGAAGCGCGGAGAAAAGGACAATATAACTGCCCTTATGGTCAAGCTCTGCTGAAAGCGAGGAGATAGGTTTGCTTAACGAAGGCTTTGTGCTTGAAAACAGGTACAAGATCGTTAATATTGCAGGAAAAGGCGGTACCTCCGTGGTTTACCGTGCACTTGACCTCAAAGCCAATAACGCCCAGCGAGCTGTGAAGGAGGTCAAGAAGACCAACGGCACAGACGCATACAATGCAAGGCAGGAGTCGCTGCTTATCAAGGAATTCTGCGAAAAGGACGTGAAGAATTCCTATTTTCCCAATATTATCGAGATAATCGACAATAAGCCCGACGCCCTCTATATCGTTCAGGACTATATAGACGGCGTCTCTATGGAAAAGCTTCTCGCTTATTATCCGTTCAGGCACAATATGGTGCTGAAATACGCAAAGGATATCTGTTCTGTAATATCCTTTATCCATAAGTGCGGACTGATACACAGCGATATGAAGCCCGACAATATAATGGTCGTAAGGACCGAGGAGGACCTCGAAAACTCCAAGCGTCCCGACAAATTCGGCAAGCTGAAATTTATCGACTTCGGCTCTGTTATCGAGAGGCGAGAGGGTACATTTGCCTATACCCCTGCATATGCCGCTCCCGAGCAGTTCCGCAAGGAGGAGCTTGACGAAAAGACGGATATCTTCAACATCGGCGCTACCATGTATCACATGATAACAGGCAAAAAGCCCATGAACGTTTCCGTAAAGGGCAAGCTTGTAAGCTCTGCGGAGCGATTCGTGTTCGACAAGGGCACCAATGCGGGACTTGTGAGGATAATCCGCAAATGCGTACAGGACGACAAGAACAAGCGCTACCGCTCCTGCGACGAGCTCTATGCAGACCTCGACAGGGCGGAGAACCATACATACATCAGAGTTACGGCGATACTTGCAGGACTTGCCGCTCTTTCACTGGGCATATCCCTCTTTGCAGGGGTAATGGCTCACAAAAAGGACAGCGAGGACTTCAATACCCTCCTTGAGATAGCCGAAAGCTCCAACGAATATGAGGAGAGAGCGGCGGCTTTCGAGGACGTTATCCACGCCGACGGCTCATATGCGGACGCCTACCTTGAGCTTATCGAGCTCTACAAGAGCGACCAGGTGTTCAAGGCTGACGAGGTGGAGCAGATACGCAGGCTCATAAATGAGAACGTGAATGAGCTGCAAAAGGCTCCCGATTATGAGAATGTTGCCTTTGAGCTGGGAATACTCTACTGGTATTACTACTTCTACGGCAGCAACGAAGAGGAGCTTATGAACCAGAATACGGGAACAGCAGGCAAGATAGCTGCCGTTAAGTGGTTCAAGGAGGCTCAGACGGAGAACTTCAAGGATAAATATCCCAAGAAGTATCAGATAGCCCGTGTTTACTGCGCTATCGGTGATTTCTACTCACAGAGCCGCAAAAAGGAGAACGAGCTTCTCGGAAACGATATTTCCGCAGACCTGTGGAGCAGCATGAACGAGCTTAGTGAGCTTGTGGAGACGGAAAATGCAGATTCGGACATAATCGTATTAGAGACCTACAAGACTCTTGTAAATCTCGAATACACCAATATAAACGAATTCTACAAGGCAGGCGTCAGCTATGCCGAGCAGAAGAAATTCATCGAGAATATCAGGGAAAAGACCGAGAAGCTCAATCCTCAGAGCGGTACTGCCGCAGAAGCAAGGGATTATATCCTCGGCTCATATGATATGATAATACAGAGCATAGAGGGCTCTGAGTAAGGAAGAGGGTGCGGAATGGATTCATATGACTGGCAGATAATATCCCGTATATTCCTTGGGATAAGTATAGTTCTCTTTATCTCCGCACTTATCCTGACTATCAGGTACAGAGTCATATCTAATATGATATCTGATATCAAGGTGAGAAAGATGTCGCCCGAGCCATTCAGGGCGCCTTCTTCAATTAATCTCAGCCTGAGAAGCACCGATTCAGAGCTGTCCGCTCCGCCAGAAAGCGACGAGGACGGTCCGTGGACAGTGGTGGTTGCTCCCAGACAGGAGGAGGAAGATATGGACGGCACTGTGGTAGTGGGCAATAATAACAGCTCGGAGAGCGATTTTATCATTACAAGCAATATCGTAGTAATAAATGCAGATGTAGATGCAATAGACAACGGGAGAAAGAAATGAGAAAAAGCGTCGTTTTCGGCGGTATAGCCGCTGCACTTGCTTTTGCTCCTGCGGGAGCTGTCTATGGGGCGGGGGACTATGAAGCACCGTCGGGAATAGAGCTTTCCATAGGCGATACAGTGATAGACAGGACTGACCTTACAGGCGGAAAGCTTGTGAAGGTGCCTGTCAATATCGGCAATAACAGCGGATTTGTAGGCGTGAAAATGCTCATACAGCTTGACGGCAGGCTCAGCTTTGCCGATGACTATGAGCTGGGCACAAGAGCCGAGGAGATGGCAGGAGTGCATATTTCCGAGCAGAGGGATATGGAGAATACCCGAAAGGTGAACTTCGTAACCAAGACAAAGTCACGCTTTACAGGCGACGGCGAGATAGGCTATGTGAGAGTAATGCTCCCAGAGGATACTCCCGTGGGAAGATATGATATAAATATCTATCCCTATACCGACGAGCCGATGATACTGACGTACAATAATTTTGACGCATATTTCGGAGCTGAATGCTTCTCTCAGCTGAGGGGCGGCACTATTACCGTAAAGGACGGCGATACGGTGCCGCAGCAGGAGCAGGCTCCGCCTCGTCACGATGATGACGGGGAAAGAAATGCGCCGTTTCAGGAGGAAGGCTCCTCCGATGAAAACGACAGCAATAATGAAGCGCATACAACAACTTCAGTGACCACAGCAACAACTGTCACCACAACGAAAACAACAGCGAAAACAACGGTCACTTCAACAACGGCTTCTAAAGTTACCGCAAAGGAGAGCTCTGCGGTGACTGCTTCAAAAGAGACAACTGCTGTTTCGGCTGTGACCACTGAGCCGACAGCTGAGACAGATACATCAAAACCAAAAAAGAATCTTCTGCTGATCCCTGTTATCGCCGCAGCAGTCATCGCACTTGGGACAGCCTGTTTTATAGTCAGAAAAGGAGGTAGGTCAAATGAATAACGGAAGATTTGATCTTAAAAGAAAGCTTGCTTTTGTGGCGGCACTTGCTTTTGCTGCAAATTCAGCAGGCAGTTTGTCTGCGGCAGGCGCTGAAGCAGCCCTGACTGCGGCAGGCAGCGAGCCTGCCACTGTAGGCGTACCGGGCGATGCAGCTCCGCCTCATAACGGCGATGATGAATTTGAGAACGTAACATACAATATTGTCATAAACGGCATAGCCCTTGAAGACGATATGTTCAAACAGCTCCTCAGGCAGGTGTTCGGCACGGAGGGCTCAGCCCACAGCTATAATGCGGAATCAGGTACGGGAAGCGTCACTATCGGCGGATATCACTCCATAAACAAAAGCGATATAGTCATTTCAGACGATACCAAGCTCGTGATCGACTCGGATACTGACGATACCTTCGTTTTCAATACCTATTTCAAGGTATATGGCTATTTCAGCGATGACAAGATAACCATGACAGGCAGAGACGGAGATACCCATTATCAGCTCAATGACGGCTATTGCAGGAGCGGAACAGTCCTTGAGATAGCTCCTACCGAGTATTATATACTGGGTTCGGGAGCGCAGGCTATAGACATTGCTGCCGAGGCTCCTATCAATATCAGGAGAGATAATTACTACAACGACGGCTATGAGCTTATCATTGACGAGACTCATTATACCGTATCGCCTAAGACATTTTCTCTCGATATTGACAGGAACGTCTTTGATGTTCAGTTCGACGGACATACAACAGAGCTCAGCAAGTTCAGGTGGAAGGACATCAACAGGATAGCTGTCTCATGCCCTAAAAAGCAGGCACTCTTTGTGAACTGTGAATACGGCGGAGAGTTCATAGAGCTTTTTGACGAGTGGTTCAACTGCTCCACGCTGACGCTCAATGACAAGTTCAGATACAAGCATGACTGCGAAATATCCATACAGGGCGTTGACAGGACTGTTTCTGCTGTGGCGGTATTCGGCGAGGGAGATGACAGGTATTTCAAGAAATACGAGATACCCGTTGTCAGAAAAGAGGACAGCAATGATTATGAGCTGAAAATACCATATCTTGCAGGCGACGGCTACTGCCTCAGCAGCTATACCTACGGAGGCAGCGACGAAAAGCCACTCACAGGCGTTTATGACGACCTGACAAAGGATATCAGAGAAAAGTCGCTGGGCTACAAGTTCGACTGCGGCGAGATACAGCTTGTCTACAGAAAGCTTGCAGACAGCGAGAATATGTATATTTTCCAGCCCGAGGCAGACCTCTTCGAGAGAAATGACAGGTGCTATACTATTAGCTCCATGGACGCTCTGGTAAAGCTTATGGACTTTACCTCGCTGTTTGACGGAAGCACGGTTCTTTACGATGTATACAACAAGAGCACAAATACCGTTGAGCACAAGAAGTTCGTTATCGGCGGCTCGTCAAGAGAGTTTTCAGAGAACCTTGCAGACAGCTCTAAGTCTGCTCTGTATATCGTAAAAAATATCATCAGTCAGACAGGCGACGACGTTTTAAGAGACGGTCTGGGCGGAGTTATCTGCTTCTACAGTGACAAGACTGCTCCCAAGGTGGAATTTACACGTGGAGAGAACTCTGACAACTGGGTAGGCAGGGACGGTATGTCCTTTGCCATGAAGATAACCGATAATGAAAAATGTCCTGTTGGGGAAAAGGAAGACCTTACCTTTGAAGAGGGCGAGATATCGGATATCTATAAGAATTATATAAACAAGGAGACTAAGGACTGCGGCGATATAAGCTCAGTTGTAGTGGGAGACTACAGATTCGACAGACCGGCAGACGGCTGGGGAGATACAGCCAAGATAAAGGGCTATGTGGAAACTCCCGACATGAGAGAGAAGTATAACGCGGCTGTGTCTGTGCTCTCAAAGATAAGGCTTGCGGATATCAACAGCAGATACAGCGAACAGCTCAACTGCGACAGCTATTACAGGGAGCTTCTCAGGGAGCATTCCGCTTCTCTTATGGACGATATCAATGAATATTACAATGCCGAGATAACCGCTGAGGAGGCAAAGGAGGAGCCTGACAGCAGCAGGATAGACGAGCTGAAAAGGCTGCGTGACAAGTACGCAGGAGTTGTGTCTGCATATAAGGCGGCTCAGGAAACTCCCGTAAGGACTTCAAAATGTGTTCCTGTGCTCACCTATGACAAGGATACCAAGGAATTTGCTGTTTCCGTAAAGGCTGAAGCTGCTCACGCAAACGAGATGATAGACGAGCGGCTCAGGGTATTCGCTCTTGACGACAGCAATAATTCAAGCTATGACAGCTCCGACAGAAAGCACGTGAGAGTGAAGATAGACGGCGCTCCGCCTGCTGTTTCTGATAACAAGATAACTATCACAGGCGACGAGGTCATAACCGACGAGGACGGCAAAGAGGCGCACGTTCTCAAGGCAGGCAGCACTATCAGCGCTGTTCTCAGCGATGTGCAGTCATCTGTGGAAGGCTCGGGAATCAGCGATGTAAAGATTTACTTCGGGGACGATACTTCCTCGGAGAAGAAGATGACCTTCCGCGACGGAAAATATATCTTCGATATCGTTGAGGACGCCATTAAACAGGTAAATATCAAGACCTGTATCACTATCTATGCCATAGACAGCGTTGGCAACCCCGTTACCATAAAGAGCACTGACAGCAAGTACGGCGGCTTCAATATCATAATCGACGATACTGCGCCTGAATGCTCGGTGAAGAATGCTTCGGACAGTGAAAAGAGCTATGTTTCCGAGGAAAAGGAATGGTACAAGGCTTATTCCGATGTTAAGATAGCTGTTTCTGCCGAGGATCCCAATTCGGGCATCGGCTCGGGAATAAAGGAGCTGAAGCTCAGGATAAACGGTCATGACAGAACTGTCAGGGCTGACTTGCAGAGCGGCATAGACCGCGGAGCTCTCAGCAGCGGCAAGTATGTTATCGCGCTGGAGGCTGTTGAGGATTCGGACAGATTCAGAGCAAAGCTTGTCAGCACTGCCGATGGTTCTGTTGCAGCCGACTTTGGTGAATTCAGCAGAAATGACGGCTCCGTAAAGGTAGAGCTCAGCGTTAAGGATTTCGCAGGAAATGAAAGCTCAAGGAGCGAAGCAGAGGTCTGGGTTGACCTTGCTGTTCCAAGCATAAATGACGTCATCGCAGACGGTGTTCCGCTCAGGCGCGACCAGCGCTACGGCTATGTTTATTTCGCAAGGGAGCAGGCTGTTGTCCGCGTTTCAGTAAATGGAAACGGTCCAAGCGCAGGTATAGACAGCATCAAGGCTGTTCTGGTAAACAGCGACGGTACGCCAAGTGCAGTAGTACCCGAGATTCGCAGAACAGACGATCCGCGTCAGTGGGAGGTCGTTGTTCCGCAGATGTTCAGGGGCTATATGAGACTGAGTGCTGTAAGCCGAATGGGCAGAGAATCGGAGATGTTCGAGACTGCTCTGTTCATGGTGGAAAAGGACGATGACCACAGAGCCAATGCAAATATCACACTTGATCTCCCGCCGACAAGCTTCAAGGACGTAAACGGCGTACCGCTGTATGCTGACGATATCGACGCCGATATCCGAGTCAAGGAGAATTTCTCGGGTATCGCAGATATACGCATATCCGCTTCGGGAGCTGAGGAGAGAAGCCTTTCCGTAAACGACAGAGGAGAGATATCCGAAAACGGTATCGAAAGCTGGAGCGCTGATGAAACCAGCAGAGACATGAATACCGTCAGGGAGATATCCGCAAAGGTCAAGCTTACAGGTAACTCCAATAACAACAGCGTATATGCTGTATTTGATGACAGAGCAGGAAATCCGAGCGAGGATAAGGCGGTCAGCATGAGCTACAGCATAGACAAGACCGATCCTGTTATGAATGTGGTCTTTACCGACGCAAACGGCTCAGCTGACAATGAGTTCAAGCAGATATACAAGAATACAAGAAAAGCTGTCATAACCATAAACGAGAGAAACTTCGACAAGTCTCTCCCTGATATCAGAGTAAACAACAGCAGAAGAGAGCTCGAATGGAGACTGATAAACGGTACGGCAGGCACTGACAGTGCTACATATCAGGCGGAGATAGCCTTTGATAACGACGGCACCTACAGACTTACCGCCGATTTCAAGGATATGTGCGGCAGAGCGGCTAAGTCCTATGATTCGGGCGAGTTCGTTATCGACAGGACTGCTCCTGCTATGAATATAGGCTTTGATAAGAAGATAGCCAACGAGCACTTCTACAACGAGCCTACTACGGCTACATTCAGGATTTCAGACCAGAATTTCGAGCCGTCGAGAGTTGTGATGACGGGTACCTACAACAACAGCGCCGAGGAATTCCCGAAGGCGTCGGAATGGGTTAAGTCAGGAAACGATTACGTTTCTACCGTCAAGTTTGAAAAGGACGGCGAGTACACCGTTAATATCACGGGCAAGGACAAGGCTGGAAATACTCTCGAGGCTTATAATGCCAAGTTCTGTATCGACAGTCAGTCGCCTAAGATTTCTGTCAGCGACGTAAACACGGCTAACAACAAAAAGGAGATAAGACCGCATATCCAGTTCAAGGACGTGAACCTTGACAAGGACAGCATCAAGATAAAGCTTGAGGGTGCTAACAGAGGAAGCTCTCTGGATTTTGAGGGAGAGCTCCGCGAAAGTGCCGACGGCTATGAGTATGTATTCAATAATATCCCCGATAAGGCGGACTTTGACGATATCTACACCATTAAGGCAAGCGCTAAGGACAGCGCTTCAAATAAGGTGGAGAAGGACTTCCGCTTCTCGGTAAACAGATACGGCTCAACATTCATGCTGGACGAGGGTACCGGAAGCATAGTCGGAAAGTATATCTCCAAGGCTCAGGATATCGTTATTTCCGAGGTCAACGCCAATAAGCACTCCGAGCCCTACAGCGTATACATTACCAAGGATTCGGAAATGGCTGTACTTAAAGACAATGTCGACTACAAGGTGGAGTACACAGGCGGCGACGATGAGTGGTCTGAGTACAAGTACATAATCTATGCCAAGAACTTTGAGGGCGACGGAAGATATACCGTATCCATACACTCGGTCGACGAGGCAGGAAATATCAACGTCAGCACCTCTGAGAAGAAGAATTCTTACCTTGAATTCTGCGTGGATACCACACAGCCTCTGTGCATACCGCTGAATCTTTCGGCAAACAGCGCATATAAGGGCGAAAGACTTGAGGCAAAGATGTCCGTATCGGACAACATCATGCTCAAGGGTGCAAAGGTATTTGTTGACGACAAGGAGATAAGGTCGAGATACATCGACGACGAGTATCTTGAATTTACAGTCCGCAATGCTAAGCACGCTCAGAATGTAAGGGTGGTCCTCACCGATATGGCAGGCAACGAGATAGAATATTCCTACAAGAATATCCTTGTTACCACAAACGCTATGCGAATCCTTGCCCATAAGACATGGTTCAAGTTCGTTTGCGGAGGTATCGTGCTCCTTGGCGGTGCAGCTGCATTCCTGATAAGAAAACGCAAAAACAGACTTCTGTAATTACAAACGCCGCAGGGTTATCCCTGCGGCGTTTTATAATTTAGAACTAAGAATGTAGGGGCGGCGTTCCGCCGCCCGAGCCGTTAGCTTTTAGCTGTAGGGGCTGCCTTTGGCAGTCCGCAAGTTATAAAAAAGCACATAAATAAATGTAGGGGCGCACAGTGTGCGCCCCTACAGAATTATGAACTATGCGTCAAATTTGTTTAAGAAATCTTCGATCGGGATAGGCTTTGAATAATAATATCCCTGTAAGCAGTCTACCTCGTAATTGAGAAGTATATCCCTCATAGCAGCGGTCTCTATGCCCTCTGCGCAGACGTTTGTGCTGTAGCTGCGTATCATATTGGCAATAGCTGCTATAAGCTGGCGGTCCTGCGGATTTTCCTCTATCTTCATAACGAGACTGCGGTCTATCTTGATAACGTCAAACGGCAGGCTCTTTACTATGTTTATAGATGAGAAGCCCGTTCCGAAATCGTCGAGGGCTATCTTTATGCCGCGTCCGCGGAGATTTACTACGATGTTTTTCAGCAGGTCCATGTCAAGAAGTCTGCACCGCTCGGTTATTTCAAGGCAGAGAGCCTCGGGCGGATAATCTGCATCGGCAAGTGTTTCAAGCACCATGTCTACGAAATTCGGCTTTTCAAGCTGGTTGTATGACAGGTTTACGTTTATTATGAAGTCGGGGAATTTCTCCCTCAGCTTCTTTGCGCCTATGAGAGCGGTTTTGAGTATCCACTGTCCAAGCTCGATGAACACAGGATCCTTTTCAAGTACGGGTATGAAGCTGTCAGGCGGAACCATGCCGTATTCATCATTTTTCCACCTGAGAAGGGCTTCGGCGCCTATGACCTTTTCGGTGAGCGCGTCAACTACAGGCTGATACAGCAGGAAGAAGCCATGAAAATCCTGCATTATTGATGAGCGGATAACGTGGAGCACTTCTGTGCGGTGCTTTTTGTCCTTGTTTATGCTGTTGCCAAATTCTACAATGTCGCCCTGTCGGCGGAGCTTTGACTCGCCGTAGGCATAATTCAGGCAGGCATATACGGTCTGGGGATCAATATTGAAGTTATCCACACTGAGAAGTCCTGCGCTGGTGTCAAGGATTATCAGTTCGTCGTCGATGAAAAATTCGTTGCGGAAATAATGACGCATTGTGGAGTATTTCGACTTTATATTTTCAACGGTGTGATCCGAGTTCGGTATTATTACTGCGAATTTTGTGCCGTCAAGGCGGTAGACTGTTCCATAGTTTCCAACAGCCTCGTAAAGGTATCTGGCGTATTTCTGCAATACAAGGTTGCCGAAATGATAGCCGTATACCTCGTTTATCTCAGAGAATTTCGTCAGACCTAACATAACGACCTTAAAGGGCTCGGTTTTAAGTATTTTAGCTTCGATATCCTCAAAGAAGCCATACTGGTTCTGAAGCCCTGAAAGAGCATCGATATATCCCTGTATGCTGTGGTTGCGGATCGTTCCGCAGAAGTACTCGGGTATTCCCTTAGGACTGTATATGACCGTTCCGCGGCAGGTGCATACATCGTATTCGCCGTTTATCTTGCGGGCTCTGTACTGCATATCGTGGGAATTTGTTTTGCCCGAAAAGATAGCCTCGATACCATCGCGGTATGTATTGACGTCCTCGGGGTGGATATGGCTGTCCCATATCTTTGCCGCATTGACCATGTATTCGCTTGGCAGACCAAAGAGGTCAACTGCCTTCTTTGACCAGCGTGAATAATCATAGCGCATATCACACAGATATACATAGGTTCCCTCGGCAAATATGGAAAAGGCATTGAACAGTCTGTCCAGCTTTTCCTTGCGGTCAAGGGGGATAGACACGTCGCCGTTAATGTATTCGATTGAAGACTTGCCTGCTTCACCGCTCTTTATTGCTTTTTTGTCCTTGTACATCAGATTCTCGGCACGTTCAAAAACAGATGTGAAGCTATTGTCCTCATCGCTGTTGAAAACCGCCATGCCTGCTGCGAGAACAGGACCGTCCTTGCATTTGATATTGTCAACCACCTGCTCATGCAGATCCTCAAATAGGGCGTTTCTGTTCTCGTAGTCTATTCCTCTGAGTAAAACAGCGAATTTGTCGCCATCGATCCTGAAAACAGGACTGTGGGTGAAAATGTTGCAGATGAGCTTGCAGGCTGCGATTATCTGCTCATCACCTGCTGATGATGAAAAGCTCTCGTTAAGCTGTGTTATGCCGCTGACATCGCAGACTATGAGCGCAAATGGAAGATATACCAGACCGTTGTTGATGTTTTCTTGTATGGCCTTGGCAAGCTCGTCAAAGGCGGTCTTGTTCTTTATTCCTGTCAGCTCGTCGCGCCTTGTGACCTCGTTGGCAAGGCTGAGAACGTTTGTAAGAGCGTTCTCGCGGCGTATCTCCTCAACGGTATCCTCTACGCCGATTATCAGGTGCAGTTTGTCTCTTGCCCATGATACGGTAGCCCTTGCAAAGCGCGGCTCGCCGTCGATGAGCAGGGTATAATCAAAGGTGTAGAGCTTTTTTATCTCAAGGGCTGAAATAATGCTTTCCTTTTTCAGCTTGAATTTTACTCTTTCAATGTCCTTTGGAGCGATTACCTTTTCGGCGTTTCTCTGAGCATCGCTGAAGAAGTTCTTTCCGTCCTCTTTTACGTGATCGTCGCCGTATATCTTGGCGCTGGTGAAACGGGTGTAATTGCCGTTCTCAGCGTTGATATAGTAGATGATATCATAGCTTCGTGCCAGACTTTCGGCTATGTTGTCAAAGATTCCCTGTTTATTCATTATACATATCCCCCCTTTGGGTATGAATAGTAAGATTAACTATATTTATTATAACATTATTACTCTATTTTGTCAATGAATTATATATTAAATGTGCATTTTGACGAACAAAAAATCGCGTTCCGCAAGAAACGGAACGCGATCTCTGCCGACGGACTTGCCGCCGACGATCATAAAGGGGAACGAAGAGTTCACTCAGTTGCCTGGAATATGCCTCTTACGAAGCTGTAGAGGTGAGAGTGGATAGAGTCGTCACCGTGGTGACCGCCCTGAACTACGTGCCATACGTGAGGTACGTTGTTCTTGTTGAAGTTGTTGTGGTAGCCCTCGGGAGTGTTGAGTCCTACAACGTCGTCCTGAGTACCGCCTGTTATCATTACGAGGTAAGGTGTCTCGCTTGCATTGTTCCACTTCCATGAGCCTGAAGCGCCCGGTGCAGGGCAGATAGCGCCTACATAGCCGAACTTGCTGCCGTACTTCATACCTATCTGGAGAGACTCGCGTCCGCCCATTGAGAAGCCTGTTACGGCTGTGTTCTCTCTGCCTGTTGCAACGCTGTACTTGCTCTCGATATGCGGCATGAGGCTGTCAACGATATCGTCAACGAAGTTGTCGTAGCCCTCGTTTGAGCCCTGATCTGCAAAGCCTGTAGCGTCGTTCATGGTAGCGCTGGTGAATACGAATGGAACAACTACTATCATGTCCTTTGCTGCGCCTTCGGCGATAGCATTGCCGATTATCTGCTGTGTGTACATCTGACCGTTGCCCTGTGTTATCATACGGTTCTCGTTCTCGAAGAAGCCGTGGAGCAGGTAGAGTACAGGGTACTTCTTGCTTGAGTCATAGTTTGCGGGGAGCAGGATATTGTACGGCTTGTTCTTGTTAGCCTTCTTGGAGAAGTAGGTCTCCTTCTTGATAGTACCGTACTGAACACCCTGCTTCTTCTGATGTGAGTCGTTTGGCTCATTGTTTACAAGTGCATTCTGAACTATCTTTGTGAGCTCCTCCATTGTGTACTTCTGCTGACCTGTGGGGGTAGAAGACTTTGTTGTGGTAGTTGCGATAGTAGTAGGATTAGAGCGTGTTGTGGTTGTCTGATTGGTCGGATTAGTCGGATCGGTTGAAGCTGTTCCGCCGTCAGTTGCCTGGAATACGCCTCTTACGAAGCTGTAGAGGTGAGAGTGGATAGAGTCGTCGCCGTGGTGACCGCCCTGAACTACGTGCCATACGTGAGGTACGCTGTTCTTGTTGAAGTTATTGTGGTATCCCTCGGGGGTGTTAAGTCCTACGACGTCGTCCTGAGTACCGCCTGTTATCATAAGGAGATATGGCTGCTCGTCAGGATTGCTCCACTTGAATGCGCCCGAACCGCCGGGTGCAGGGCAGATAGCGCCTACATAGCCGAACTTGTCGCCGTGCTTCATGCCTATCATGAGGGATTCCATACCGCCCATTGAGAAGCCTGTTACGGCTGTGTTCTCTCTGCCTGTTGCAACGCTGTACTTCTCCTCGATATGAGGCATGAGGCTGTCAACGATATCGTCAACGAAGTTGTTGTAGCCCTCTACTGAGCCTGCGTCGCCGAAGCCTGTAGCGTCTCTCATAGTTGCGCTGGTGAAGATGAACGGGCATACAACTATCATGTCCTTTGCTGCGCCCTCTGCGATAGCGTTGCCCACTATCTGACGGGTGTACATTGTGCCGTTGCCCTTGGTTATCATACGGTCCTCGTTCTCGAAGAAGCCGTGGAGAACGTAGAGGACCGGATATTTCTTGCTCTCGTCATAGTCGGCAGGAAGCAGGATATTGTATGGCTTCTGCTTGTTTGCCTTCTTGGAGAAGTAGTTCTCCTTCTTGATAGTACCGTACTTGACGCCCTGCTTCTCCTGATGTGAGCTGCTGGGCTCGGTGTTTACAAGCTCGTTCTGTATCTTTTCGGTGAGTTCCTCGCAGGTGTACTTCTGCTGTCCTGGAACTACCACAGGCTCCTCAACAGGGAATTCGCTTATCTTGCCTGAAACGAACTTCATGATGAGTACGGCGTCTGCCAATTCATAAACTCCGTTGCTGTCGGCGTCGGCAGCCTTGAGAGCTTTTTTATCGGTGATTCCATTGATAAGTCCCTTACGTGCAAGGATGATGTCAAAGGAGTCGATGCGTCCGTCGTAGTTGATGTCGCCCTTGTTCATCTTTACGGGAGCAGAGGGCTCGTCAAATGTGGTGCCGCTGGGAGCTGCTGCTACTTCGTCAACGTAGAAGCTGCACTTGCTCTCCTCGGTCTCGATATACAGCTGCATATCTGAGGCACCTGAGGGAATTGTGAAGCTGCTTGCTTCAAGGTGTGCCCATTCGCCTTTTTTTGCGGTGACCTGGGTAATTTTTGGATAGCTTGTGGTTCCCCCGTCGTTGCACTGTAATGTCAGGTAGAATGTCACTGAGTCCTCGGCTTCGGTCATGACGTATGCGCTGAATGCGTAGTCCTGACCAGCCTTGAAGTCCGAGCCGAGAGCCACTGTTGCGCCGTTCCATGAGCTCTCGCGTCCGCTGGTGAAGAGAGAGTATTCACCTGAGCGTGAGGTGCCTGAAACGGTCTTTACAGAAGCGGAGCCTCTGCCGCTCCATTTTTCGGTGCCTTCTTCAAAGGTACTGTGGAGCAGATAGTCGGATTCTGCGGCTGAGAGGGGCAGGGCGCTCGCAGATGAAAGGGCAAGCATGGCTGCCATTAGGGTGGGTATGGATTTTTTCATTTACATTCCTCCTTGTAAATATATCTTTATGTATAATTTGTACCATATTTTACAGCACTTGTCAACTCAAATCTTGCGGAGTTGACTAATTATGAACTGAAAATTAATTTTGTGGTTCTTATAATATCTACCAAAGGTGTAAAAAAAGACCTTTTGTTTGCACAAAAGGTCATAAAAATTATTGGATATCTATTATTACATACTCGGATTTAGTACCCGTTTTGAAGAGTATCTCCCAGTCGGAGATGCCTGAGGTCACAATAAAATCTGTGTTTTTTCTCCTTTCGTGACCATATGTTGCGTCGTTGATGCTGAACCACTCGCCCACGTAGGTGACAGGGAAGAGCTGTCCGCCGTGGGTATGCCCCGAGACTACAAGGTCGGCATTCGCCGCCGCTTCGTTATCGTAATCGTTGGGCTGGTGATCGAGGACTATGGTGTAGTTTTCAGCAGGGACGTCCTTCATTAGGTCGGATATCTCGGCGCGTTCCTTTTCGCCGCTGTCACGCCTGCCGATAATTGTGATATTGTCTGCGGAGAATACGGAATCCTCAAGGACGCGGACGCCGCTTTTTTCAAGCTCTGCGGCAAGGTCTTCCGCTGAGAAGCCGCGGTGCTCGCTGCCGTAGTAGCTCTTGTCGTGGTTGCCGTAGCAGTAAAATGCGCCATAGTTAAGCTTCAGACCGCTGAGAGCCTTGCAGGCTGTTATCATATCCTCGCGGTTGGTGCTGTCGTCCACGAAGTCTCCTGCGATGAGGAGCATATCGGGCTTCTGCTCCATTATGCGGTCAAGCTGCTTGGCGAAGCCCTCGCCGTCAAAGGTGGTGCCGAGATGTGAGTCCGCAATAAGAGCTATGCGCATAGGGGAGATATTCTTATCAGTGGAAATGGTGTAATCGGTCTGCCAGATGTGGAAGCAGAGATAATAGCCGACTCCCAGATACACCGCCGAGGTGACCAGCGCCAGCCAGCCTGCCCAGTTGCAGGTGAAGTCCTTTTTGCGGACTGCTCTGATGAAGCGGAAAATGAGCCCGTATATCAGGAAGAACATGAGAGTGCTCAGCAGTATGATTATGGCGTTGGTGACCGAGGTAAGGAACACCAGTGCCGCGAATACTATTGCTATGATGCCGAAGGAGATGAGTCCTTTCAGCCATTTCCTGTCACCTGAAAGCTTTTTTATCAAGCCGAACCGTCCCACTGCAACTGTCAGATATACCGTTCCTGCCGCAAAAGCCGCAAGAACTGCCGCTAATATTATCAGCCACATCGTCATATAGTGCCCTCCTGAATAAGTGTTATTTTTATTATACTTTATCGCAGCTTTTATGTCAATTGTCAGGCTGTGAACATTATGTGGATTTTTTGTGGATTCACGCTAAAAAACTTGACTGTTTTGAGATAATAATGTATAATAATGGTACAATGCATTAAGATAAAGGGAGGGTTTCAAATGCATAAAAAAACAAACAGAATAATGGCTGGGATCATGGCTATGGCAATGGTCACTACAGCAAACGCAGCAGTTCCTACAGCAAGTGCGGAGAAGATGACCGTTCAGGTCCTCGGCGAGAGCACCTTTGATGAAAAGGCTATGCCGTGGCAGATCGTAGAGAATTCTCCTGCAAAACAGGAATTCAGCCTTGAGGACGGAGCGTTCAATATCAAGATACTTGTGCCTGAGGGCGGTGAACACGAAAAATGGGATCTGCAGTTAAGACACAAAAATCTCAACTTCAGAAAAGGTCATGAGTACAAGGTTAGCTTTAAGGTAAAATCCAATAGAGCAAATATGGAATTGTGCTCATATATCGGCAATATTGCAGGTATACAGGAGTATTTCGAGCTTGACGGCCGTTCCTGGGATAGCGACGAAAAACCCGAAATGCACATGGGCCCGGATATGGGCGGTAATTGGCCTTTATCGGCTTTAAAGCTGACTACCGAGTGGCAGGAGATAGAGGGCATATTCAAGCCTACTCAGGACCTTGAGGCTTGTCAGTGGACGTTCCAGTATGCAAAGGGTACTAAGTATCAGGGCAATGCTCGTGAGGGTGACGAGATATGGTTCGACGATATTTCCATAGAGTGCCTTACCTGCGAGGAAGAAGGAGAAAATGAATGCGGCTGGAGGGGATACAATGATTTCGGTATCGTAACTCCTAAGAGCGACGTGCGTCTCAATCAGATGGGATATTATCCCAATGCCGTTAAAAAGGCTGCCTATGTTACCACAAAGGATAAAGAAGCTATGGAATTCAATGTGGTGGACAAGGACGGAAAGGCTGTATATACAGGAAAGAGCGTACCTGTAGGCTATGACAAGGATGCAGGGGAATACTGCCATATCGTTGATTTCACCTCGGTGAAGACTCCGGGTGCATATACCATTGTCATGGACGACGAGAAGAATGTTTCACGGGACAATTTAACGGGAGATATCTGCAAGAAATACATAAGCCATGAGTTTAAGATAGGCGATGATGTATACGACGGAGTTCTCGGCAATGCGATGAACTATTTCTATCAGAACCGCTCGGGCTCTGCTGTCGAGGAGAAGTACATAACCTCGGGAGACAAAAAGGCGCTTGCCCACGAGGACGTAAACAAGCAGGATATTGCTTATGTTCAGCAGTATTGGTGGAAAAAATGGAGACTCTCTTCAGAAGCAAAGAATGATGTAGAGCTTGATGTTTCGGGCGGCTGGTATCAGGCTGATGACTATGTCAAGAGCGTTCAGTACGGCGGCGGTGCTTTATGGCTGCTCCAGAATATGTACGAAATGTCCAAGGCAAGCGGCACCGACAGCAAATGGGCTGACGGCAAGACCATGACCATTCCGGACAGCTACAAGGTGTCGGGCGGAAAGGACATAAGCTGCAAGGATTCTCCTGATATCCTTGATGAGGCAAGATATGAGCTGGAATTCATGTTCAGAATGATAGTTGATCCCGAAAAGGATCCTATCTGGGGCGAAAAGGCTGCTGATCTTGTTTATGACAGCGTTGTTTACAGCTCTCAGCTGCCGACTCCGTATGTTCCTATGGATTATATCGGCATTTCAGATTACAGAAGTCCGTCGCGTGTTGTCAATCCGCCGTCATATGCGGCAACTCTTAATATGATAGCCTGCGCGGCACAGGCTTCACGTCTGTGGAAGGGCATTGACGATGATTTCTCCAAGGAGTGCCTCGACCATGCAAAGAAGTCATGGGAAGCTGTTATGAAGCACGATGAAGATATTGTTGCCAATGTTGATCCAAATACCACAAATCCTTTCTGTGCTCCTATTGGTGTTCTGTATTATGATAATTTTGATATCACCGATGACGCTTACTGGGCAGCCTGCGAGCTCTATGCAACTACAGGCGATAAGGTCTATTACGACTATATCAGGAACTGCAAAAACTACGTCCTGTCACGAGATGGTGAAAAGGAACGCGGAGAGAACATTGCATTCCGAGTTCCGTTCTATGCTCAATCATACGATGTCGATGAACTGATGACTTCTTTTGACAGCTTCAACAAAACAAGCTGCGGTTCGCTGTCACTTTATCTCAGCGATAAGACTCCTAAGGACGACAAGGAGATAATAAAGAAGAATCTGCTGGCTGCTGCGGATAAATATATAGAAGTTGAAAATGATCTCACAGTGGACAAAAATGCAATGGGCATTCCTTATAAAAAAGTCGGCTTTTATCGTATGTATGGCAGTAACTGGCCGTCTGACTATGGCTACGATTACGGCTCCAACAGCAGAGTTACCAATAACGCGGTAATAATGTCTTATGCCTACGACGCAACAGGGGACGGCAAATACCTCAACGGCGCTATGCAGGCTATGGACTATATCTTCGGAAGAAACGGTCTGGGCTTCTCATATGTTACGGGCTGCGGTTCGTATCATGTAAACGCACCGACCAGTGAATACTGGATATACGATGTGGACAGGCGCTTCCCGAAGGCTCCCGACGGAGTTATGGTAGGCGGTCCATGCTCACCGCTGTATGATAATTATGTGCGCATGACGGGACTCAAGCCGTATGAGGAGCCAAGTCAGAAGAGCTATGCAGATGCTGTTGAGGCGTGGTCTGTAAATTCTTCGTCACCTGACTGGCAGGCTGCTCTTGCATGGAATATGTCTTTCCTTGAAGATAAAGGCGCAAAAGCTCCCGAAGTGAATACAAATACTACGACTGGTACAACAACTGTAACGACAACTACTACGATTGCCACGACTTCCGGCGTTTCTTCAACAACGACTCTTACTACATCTATTTTATCAGAGCCGCCTGAGTACGGTGACGCAAACTGCGACGGCAAGGTGGACATGGGCGATGTAGTTCTCATTATGCAGGCTCTGGCAAATCCCGATAAGTACGGAGTGGGCGGAACTGACAAGAACGCTTTCAGAGTACAGGGCTGGAGCAATGCGGACGTTTACGACAAGGGTTCGGGCGTTACGACTAACGACGCACTTGCTATACAGGAGTTCCTGCTCGGCAAGGTAAAAGAGCTGCCTGTTGCAGCAGCAAAATGAATTTTTGATAAAAAGTCGCACAAGGGGAGCCCCCTCTGGCGGATTCGCAGGTTGCTAAATATGAGCCGTAAGTTTACGGCTCGGTAGCCCGCTTTTTCCGTTAAGGGGAGCAGCCTAACCGCAACACTTGTATAGAAGCTTATAGTTAATTATGGGGGAAACCTTTCTGAGGAAAGGTTCCTCTGACGGAGGCGCGCCCCTCTGTCCTGCGGACATCTCCCCGCACTGCGGGGAGTCACCCCCATACCCCTTTCCAAAGACTTTTATCTGGTTTTTTCTCAGATAGGGCGCTTCATAAAATAAAAAAGTCCTGCAAAATGCAGGAGCGCCCTATCTGAGAAAAAACAAAACGAAAGTTTTAGGGAGAGAGTTTGAGAGAAGCCCCTTTTTCAAAAGGGGGTCTCTCAATAATAATTATAAAACTTCTATATGAGTATCATGGTTAATGTGCGGCTTTTTATTTTTGTGAATAATATACGATCATGCAAAATACATAACATATTTACGTTTAATGTAAATGTAACATCATTATTTTGTCCACCTTTGCAATGTATTTTGAGTTTACAAATAATAAAATTAATGATAAAATATACAATGTATAAAACTGTTATACGTGAATGACTGTAAAAAATATTTTCTTACAGGGGGTTATTAAAATGAATATCACTCGTAAATTCAAGACTGCTGTTTCAGCAGTTATGGCAGGAGCAATGCTGATAGGCACAGCGTCCTCTTTCCCGTCGCCTGCACCTATGATAGCTGATGCTGCCAGCGCGTGCAACATCAACACAAACAAGGAATACCAGACTATCCGCGGCTTCGGCGGTATGAACCACCCTGAGTGGCAGAGCTACAACGCTCAGAACGGAGCTCCCGGAGACATGACAGCCGCACAGGTGCAGACGGCATTCGGAAACGGCGATAACGAGCTTGGTCTGACAATCCTGCGTATCTTCGTAAGCGATGACAAGAACGCATGGAAGAACGCTATCCCGACAGCTCAGAGAGCTCAGAAGCTTGGTGCAACCGTATTCGCAACACCGTGGAATCCGCCTGCATCAATGAGACAGAATGGCTCGGGCGGTCCTTCAGGCGGTAAGTACGTTCTCAAAAACGGCGCTGAGGGACAGTACGCACAGCACCTCAACGACTTCATCAAGTACTGTAACAATCAGGGCGTTCAGCTCAACTCCATTTCAGTTCAGAACGAGCCTGACTGGTCAGGCGAGTGGACAGCATGGACACCAGACCGTGCGGCAAACTTCATTGCTAACTACGGCAAGTCCGTTACAGCAGGCACAACAACAAAGCTGATGTCGCCTGAGAGCTTCAGCTATAACAAGAGCTTCTACAACGCTATCCTGAACAACTCAAAGGCTATGGCAAACTGCGATATGTTCGGTACTCACTTCTACGGCACACAGCGCAGCGCTATGGACTTCCCGGCACTGGAACAGTGCGGCAAGGAAATCTGGATGACAGAGGTCTATGTTCCAAACAGCGATAATAACTCCGCAGACAGATGGCCTGAGGGCGTTAAGGTTGCTGAAAATATCCACAATGCTCTCGTTGTGGGTAACATGAACGCTTACGTATGGTGGTATATCCGCCGTCAGTACAGTCCGATGTGGGACACTGGTAAGATCTCAAAGCGTGGTTACGCTATGGCTCAGTTCTCCAAGTGGGTTCGTCCCGGAGACGTCCGTATCGACGCCACAGAACAGCCAGACAGCAACATTCTCGTATCGGCTTACAAGCACAGCGACACACAGGCAACAGTAGTTGCTATCAATAAGGGCAGCAATGCTCCTGTACAGCAGTTCAACTTCAGCGGAAGAACTATTACAGACGTAACACGTTACAGAACATCTGCTAATGAGAATATTACAAAGACTTCAAGCCCTGATTTCAGCGGCTCATCATTCAGTGCACAGCTTCCTGCAAACAGCGTTTCCACATTCGTTGTAAGTCTCGTAAGCGACGGCAAGGGCTTCCAGGGCGGCGGAGATCCTACTCCTCCGGAGCCTATCGAGCCTGATTCAAACGGTTACTACTACCACGATACATTTGAGAATGATAACGGCAGCTGGGAGAGCAGAGGCGGAGCTTCTGTAAACACTGGCGGCACAGCTTACAAGGGAAATAAGGCTCTCACAGTTTCCGACAGAAGCAGCGCATGGCATGGAGCAGCAAAAACTCTCGACTCCCTGACATTCAAGGCTGGACAGGAGTACAGCTTCAGTGCTGTTGCCAAGGGCTCAGGAAACATGATGCTGTCCCTTGAATACAAGGATTCTACGGGCACAACAGCTTACGCTCACATCGCAGACGGCGTTTCCAACGGCGAATATGTTCAGCTCGCTAACACAAATTACAAGCTCCCAGAGGGCTCGGGCTATATCCTCTATGTTGAAACAGAGGAAGGAACAAGTGATTTCAGCATCGACGAAGTTGTCGTTGCTAAGGCAGGTGTAAAGGTTGACGGTCCTGTGGTTACTACTACAACGACTACAACAACAACCACCACAACTACTACGACGACAACGACTACTACAACTACAACTACAACCTCCACAACAACTGCTGAGCCGACTACGACTTCGACAACTACATCGACTACAACAACTACCAAGCCTGTTACTCAAACTACAACGGCAGAGCCTTCCATGAAGCTTGCAGGCGACGCTAACTGCGATAATGCAGTAGATATGTCCGATGTTGTACTTATCATGCAGTCTCTTGCTAACCCCAACAAGTTCGCTATCGGCGGTTCTGACAAGAACGCCCTTACAGCTCAGGGAAATGCAAATGCAGATGTTGATACAAGCGTCAAGGGACTTACCACAAATGACGCATTGAAGATCCAGCAGTTCCTCTTAGGACTTATCCAGTCATTGAGTTAAGTTGAATTTATGAGATAACACAGCAGCCGCCCGTAATCGTGATACCCATATAGAAACTTATATTTATTTATCGGGGGAAACCTTTCTGAGGAAAGGTTCTCCCCCGAACCCCTTTCCAAAGACTTTTATCTGGTTTTTTCATAGATAGGGCGCACCATAAATAAAAAAACCTGCAAAATGCAGGAGCGCCCTATCTGAGAAAAAACAAAACGAAAGTTTTAGGGAGAGAGTTTGAGAGAAGCCCCTTTTTCAAAAGGGGTTCTCTCAATAATAAACATAAAACTTCTATATAAGTACTATGGTTATGGGCGGCTGTTTCGGTTTACGATAATAAAGGCGCGGTGAATGCCGCGCCTTTGCTGTTTTTATTGTTGTTCTGCTCTTCTGCGGACCTCCGCTGTGAGCTCGTCGAAATATATCTGCGAATCTATCTGATTATATTCGTCAACATATTCTTCCCATGTGCTTTCAAAGTCGCTGGTCATTACCAGAAGCGGCAGATATCTGTGCTTTGCGGCGTCTATCTGCTTCATGACCTTGCCGTAGTTGGTCTCGTCGGTAACTGAATTGCTGAATGACCACATTGGATACCACGGTGGGTTCTCAGGCGGATCGTTGAGCATTTCCGTGTAGGTCTGTATGCCGTATGCGCTGAAGCAGCGCTGAACATCGTCGGACAGGTGCTCGTAGAAGATATTCGGCTGGTTTGTGGACTCAAAGGCGTTTATGCCGTCGGGCGCCATGCCGAGATAATAGGGCATATAATTGTAAACGCATATATGCTTTCTGCGGTATTCCTCGTTGCGCCACTGTGCGTACTGCTCGTCGGTCTGATAGAATATGCCGTCCTTGTCAACGCTGTAGTCGACGCCCTGTATACCCCAGAATCGGAGATTGAGTATCTCGGGTGTGAGAAGGTCGCTGATGAACTTTATTGCCGCTTCGGGATCGTCGCAGCTTATTGAGACGCCAACACCTGCTGAGCCGTTGAATGCGACTCTGTCGCGGTATCTGTCGGGGATACTTCTGTCCATGGTTATTCCCAGAGGGATATATGTGCAGTCAGGGGGCAGCTTGTTTACTGCGCTGGAGAAGTTCCAGTTCTGGTCTATCATGCCGAGAACTCTGCCCGATGCGAGCCTTGAATAGTACTGCTCGGAATTGAGCATTGAAAACTCCTTGTCGATTATGCCTTTTTGGTATTCCTCGTTAAGAAGCTTGTACCATGCCTTTGCTGTAGGCGTCAGGTTGTAGTCCTTGGCTTCGAGAGTTTCGGTGTCTACGATACAGCAGCCGTCGTTGGGATAGCCGTCAAGGAACATTGGCGGATTGTCGAGAGCAAAGAACCATGCGTCATTTGCTTCTATTTCGTAGCCGTAGTAAGCCTCGCCGTTTTCGTTAGTGGGATTGGCTGCAAGGTATCTTTCGATAAGGTCGAAGTACTCATAGGGAGTTTTGATATCGGGATAGCCTGCCCATTCAAGGACTTTTACCTGTATCCAGAAGGCTTCGCCGCTGTGGATAGGATTGGTGTCCTTGATGTTGATAGAGGAGAACAGCGGTATATAATACACATGACCGTCGTCGGCGCGGACGCTGTCCCACTCTCTTTCGCTGTACATATTTTTTATTCTCGGGTACTGGTCCCAATAGCTGTCGATAGGGATAAATGCGCCCTCCTTGATGAGCTTCTGGCAGTTTTCAGCGTCGGGCGTCATAAAATCGGGGTACTTGTTGGATATCATCATATCGCTGAAGGTCTTGTCTATGTCGTCCTGATCTGATATCCATGACTGACGAAGGATAACGCCGGTTTTTTCGCCGATGAGCTGCTGTATCTCATTGTCTCTGTCGATCTCGGGTATTTTTGCAGCAAATATTCCGGTGAATTCTTTGATATTGCTTCCCTTGGGCTTTTTCTTGCCGCAGCCGCTTACGGAAAGTGTCATTGCCGCAGCAATGAGAGCTGCCGTCATTTTCCTTATCGTCATACTTATCCCCCTATTCTGTATCTTTTTTTATGGTAAATACAAGTCTGAATCTGTCACGGAAGGGTATCTCGAATTCAACTCTGTCACCGAGACAGTGTTTGAGCCGCAGATACGGGTTGAACCTGTAGTTTCTGTCAAAGCTGTATTCGTCGCTTATATCGTTGTCCTCAAATATTGCGCTGAGCTTGAGAATGTCGTCCTTGGAGGGGACATCGCTGCTCTCAAAGGAGATTACGGCGGTATCCTCGGTCACTGTGATGTTAGAGGAAACGTCCTCATAGCGCTTGAATATATCTGCTGCGATGAGGGCAAAGGAGTAGGCTGGAACGTGCCATTTCTCAGGCGGTATTGGAGAAGCCGAGAATTTCGTTCCGTATTTGGCTGATACCTCCTCGATGAGCTCTGCCTCCTGTGTAAGTGAGATGTCCTCGTCGTTGCTGTTTGAGTTGATATCGGGATATTTTTCGTTCATGGTGAGCTCTGCGTCAAGGCGCATTGCTGTTCTGAACAGTGAAGCGTAATCCGATTCCTTGCGCAGGAGAGAGGCGTCCCTCTGCTTGAACTCCCTGCCGCTCTGCTGGAGCTTTTCCGACATATCACAGCATAGGTCAAGCAGTGTGCCTATTTCGTCCCTGCCGTTCTTGCCCTTGCGGGTATGCTGTATGATGCCGATAGCCTTGTACTCAGCCGCAGCAGCCTTGACTCTGCGCTTTATGCCTACAGCAAGCATACGTCCCGTAAATATCGAGAACACGACTATGCCTGCAAGAAGCACCATGAGCTGCTTGTTGAGCTTTATGAAGTCATGGAAGCCCTTTTTGTAGCAGCGCGAGTAGAACTCTATATCAACTGTGTAGTAGTTTCGGGTAATGCACTCAAAGTCCTGACTGATAGAGATATTATCTACTGTCAAGGCGTCCTTGTCGCTGGAGTACAGCAGGTGATTGCCGCTCATTATGTAGAGCTCGCCGTCGAAATCGAGGCTGTCGGCAAATTCTGATATTACCTTGCTGTTCAGTTCAAGACAGAGGTAGCTGTCGCCTGTTTCGAGGTTGTAGTAGTCCAGCTTTCTGATGAGAATGAACTCGTTCTTTTCCTGGTCTATGCAGAGCACAGTGGATTTATTGAGTTCCTTGAAGTATTTGTACCAGTAGTCGTTGACTGCGGTATCAAGCTTTTTAATGCCGCCGCCTGTGAGGACGGTGGGATTTTTGGTGTAGATAGTGCAGCGCTTTACGATGTTGGTCTCTGCGATATTCAGAGCGGTATTGCGCTGGAGCGGATAGTAGGCAGCGTAATATTCTGCCTCAGATGAGTATTGTTCGTTGAGAAAGTCGTAGATAGCTTCGTTGGTATATATGTTTTTTGCGATAGACACAGCGCTCTCAACGGAGAGATTCACTATCTGCTCCGAGCCTGTGACTACGGTATGCTCCATTTGTCTGTATTTTTCTTTCTGGGTAAGCTTGATAGTTCTTACCATTGAGCCCCATATCGTCAGTACTGCGGCCAGCATCATGACGACAAGGATAGCGCTTTTGATATTTACAGGGGTATTGGAAAACGGAGCAAATCTTCGCCTTATTATTTTTTCCTTTTCCAAAACTGCCACCTCGCTTATCTGTCGGGCATCTTGAGCAGCTTTTTCAGCTCTGCTTTCTTCAAGTACATATTTTCCTCAGCCTCTGCAAGGAGAGAATCATAGGAAAAGACGCCCTTTGCGTATGAACAGCCGTATGACAGCGAGCATTTTACGGAATCGCTTTTTCTGCTGAGTATATACGGCGAATCTTTGTTGAGTTTATCCATTACTTTATCTAATTTTCTGATAGAACCTTTAGTCATGACGATGAGGAATTCGTCGCCGCCCATTCTGAAACAATAGTCTCCGTCCTCAAGAAATTCCCTTATGTAGTTTGCGGCTCTCTTGATGACGAAGTCGCCGCTCTCATGACCGAGGGTGTCGTTCATGAGCTTGAGGTTATTGACATCGAAGTATATGACGCAGAGAGCTTCGCTCTTGCGGAAGGATTCTTCCATGCTGTGATAGAATCGCTTGTTCCAGTGCTGAGTCATACCGTCGTGGTTAGCGTCATATATAGCCTGATTCAGGTCTCTTTCGCCTGTGTCCATGCTGCCGAGGAGGGCTTTCAGGGAAGCGCTGAGCTGTCCTATCTCGTCCTCGCGGGAGTCGTCAAATATTACCGAAGCGTCGGTAGCTTTATGGGATTTTTCGTTTTTCTGGTCGTTTTTCTGGATAGAATCAATGTAAGCAGATATCTTCTTGAGAGGGAAAGATATTTTCTTTTTCAGATGCAGCACCAGAATGAGTACAAATATCAGGCTGAGGATAAGGAGCGCACCGAATACGCCTGCGATAAGCGTGAAGTAATGCTTCTCGAAGGGTTCCTGAAGCTCGACTATCACTGTACCGCAGAGATTGTCATCGACGGTCCTCAGCGGACGGTATACCGTGAGCCTGCCCTTATTCATATGGCTCATGGAATTTCTGCCGTTTATCAGCTCAGCCTTTACAGATGAGGTGTAGCTTGTATAATCGAGGCGTGCGCCAAGGGATTCGCCGCCTGAATCGTAGATATATACGCCTGCGGTGTTGCTGAAGCTGACGAGGGATATCCTGTTTATTATGTCACTGTTGCTGCGTTGATATGCGGAGAGTTTGTTCTGTACCGATTCATAATCATCAGATTTGATTCTTGTTTTAAAGCTTTGTCTTGCATTATCTGCGTTGATAGTCAGCGAAGAAAAGTCAAGAGCGGCGGAAGCGGCGCGTTCACTGTAGTGCGAGCTTACAAGTTTTACACAGCCGTATGAAACGCCGAAGCTGATGAGAACAAAAAGGACGAGTATGACTGCCGCAAATGATCCTATAGATTTATTTAGTGATCTTGACATTTTGATACCTCTGTCCGTTTTATCCGAGGGAGAAGCTCGAAAAGAGGGGAGCTTCTTCACATAGTTATATTTATAGTACTATTTTACATTATTTCATTGCATTTGTCAACTTGTATGGCAAAACAAAGTTTGCGGTTCATAAAAATGTTACATTTGTATAAAGAAATGAAGAAAAAGCACTGAATATTACAAATAGTATACCAATTTAGTTTCCATAAAAACCATAAAAAAACCGCCTTGAAAGCGGTTTTTTACATGGAAGGGGATATCATTTCCACGAATATGTCTCTGAGCATGGACAGATCGCCCTGTGCAGCCTTTATTGCTGCGATAATGAGCATATCCGTGCCGCATTTTGCAAAGTCGATATCCCGTCCTGTATTTCGTACAAGCAGGGTTATGAACAGACGCAGGGTGCGTCCGTTGCCCTCGCGGAATGGGTGGAGCATATTGAGCTCGTGGTACAGTTCGGCTGTCTCATCAAGAAATTCGCTGTCAGGCAGTCCGCAGAGGAAGTCATGAGCGGCAAGCCGCTTGAATTTCAGTGTGCCGAGCCTTTCAAGCTCGCTATGGTCGCAGAAAACAGTGCCTTTTTTGGAAATATTGATAGTGCGGAGACAGCCTGCCCAGTCGTAGAGGTCTCCGAAGAGAGTCCTGTGGAGGGACTTGTAGAACTCAAAGTCCACATTGACGAATTCTGTTTCCTGTTCAGCCTGTATGCCGCGGAGCAGGGTTATCTGCTTTTCGAGAGCGTCGAGCTCCTTCTGGTCTCTGATATCAAGCTTGTTTATGAGCACTGTTGTATCAGGGTAGCAGTTCCACTGACAGCCCTCTATTTTATAGACAGCCATTATTTTCTTTTGGCGTCTTTGATTATCTTATCTGTGAACTGTTTGAATGACAGCTCGCCGCTAAGACATCTTCTGACATTTTCGATCTCCTTTTCCGAAAAGCGGTAGCCCTCCATGCGGACGGAAGCAAGCTGGTTTTTCAGCGCTTTTTCGGTGGTGACGTTCTGCATTGTTATCAGCTCCTTTATGACGATATTATACCCTTTTTTATGCCGTTTGTCAACAGTCTGCGCAAAAATGTTATACGTATGGCATGATACGTTATTTGTCAAACCGGCATTTTATACATACTTAGAGAGCGAAGCTTATACAATCCGCCAAAAATTTCGCGTAAAATTACTAAATAGATATAGGATATATTGACATTAGCACTAAAAATGTGTAAAATATTAACATAATCGTTGGTCATGCTTTCAGCTAATACGTCAATGTCGCTCCATGCATTTTATCACAGCTATATCGCGTTATTTCACTATTTATCACTGATAGGCTGAGAATTTATGCGGCTCGGGGCAGGATACTGCTCCGAGCCGCCGTCTGTGATCGGCAGGAGCGCATATTGTATCGGAGGTGATATATATCAGAAAACACATTAAGCATATAGCCTTTGGAGCGGCTCTTGCGGCGACTGTCATCTTCGGCGGCACGGGCTGTAATAAGAATAGTGCGGAGGTGGCTGTCAAGGACGGTCAGACGCTCCTTATCGAAAGCCTTAATGAGAAGTACGGCGAGAGCTTCACTTTTGTGGATAACGCAGGAGGCGGCACGGCTTTGCAGGATCACTGCGCTATACACGTTCGCTCGGAGAAGCTCCCCGATGATACGGTATACGCGGTCCGCGGAGTTTTCGACGGCAAGACCGAGAACAGGGACAACTATATGGCGTATTACCTCAGAAAGGACGCGGAGACTTACCTGCAAGCCATGGCGGAGCAGGTCTACGGGAAGTGCAGGACGTTCTATGCTCCCGATGATAAAATGGTCCTGCCTGCGGATATGGGAAAGGATTCCACTGTGCAGGAGATGCTGAAGGCTTCAAAGTGCTACTATTCCGTGCTTCTTCCCGGCGGACAGGATATGTCCAAGAAGGAAAAGAAGCTTGACGAGCTTTTGGAAAAGCTCAAAGACGAAAAAATACGCTGTTATTTTTACATTGCATATCTTGATGACGATAAATACTATGATTCCGCAGTATCAGCCGCAGATGCGGACAAGTCCCATATAATAGCGGACTGTACTGTGGGAATGGACGATGATTTCAATATTACGGACAAAAAATGGGGGTAAATGTCTATGTCTGATTTTTTTGCAGAAAAAGGGATAACAAATGAAGCAAGAGCTTCGATAATACTCAATACATTCATGTACGTTGACAAATGTATCAGAAGCAGTCAGCCGATCACTCTGAAAAGCATTGCCGAGCAGATAAGCATGGACGGTCTTGAGGATTCTCAGAAGGCGGCTCTGGAAATGGTAAGGAGAAGTTTTGCTGATAACAGGAATTCAGATGTGGGAGAACTGGAGCTGGTAAGCTTTTCCGAGCATGACAGAGCAAGGTACAAGGGAGCCTGCGGTGCGGTATTCAGAAGCTCCGACGGCTCAAAGGTATACGTGGTGTACCGCGGTACAGGCACGGGACGCTGGTACGACAACGGCGACGGTCTCTCTAATACCTCGTCGGAGTATCAGAATGTGGCGCTCCGCTACTTCAATGATGTGCTTGATACCCTTGACCTCAGCGGTGATGTAAAGCTTGTGGTAACAGGTCACTCAAAGGGCGGAAATCTGTCTCAGTTCGTTACGCTGAGATCGGGCTACGGCGACAAGGTAAGATACTGCATTTCCTTTGACGGACAGGGTTTTTCACCTGAGTTTCTGAGGAGTATCGACTACTATAACGCAAACAACAGCCGCGTTAAGGGGCTTTGCAATAAGATGTACTCCGTCTGCGGCGACAACGACTATGTGAACGTACTCGGAAATAAGGTCATACCAAAGCCGAATACGGTCTATATCAGGACTAATACGGCTTCTACTGATATTTTCGGCGCTCATACTATCGTGCCCGAATACTATAAGGACGTTAACGAGCGTTACTGCGATTATCTTTTCGATTTCCGCAGAAACGTCTTCAACGATCAGGTGAGTCAGCAGAGAGAGCTGGCGAGGTGCTCTCAGGAGTTAAGCAGAAACGCCATGAATCTTCCCCATGACAAGAGAGAGGATATGTGCAGGACGCTTATGACTCTCTCGGAGCAGTTCATCGGCGGAAGCAATTCTCCCAAGGGACTCAACGGCGAAAAGGCTACTCTTGAGGAGAGCGTGGGATTCCTTACGAATCTGTACGAGATAATCGTGCCTTTGACCTCATATGTGGGAACAAGACAGGGCGAGGATATGCTCTTTGACCTGCTTATTGTCCCTCATGACGCAAATGCGGACAGTTCTCTTGCCTCTGCGCCTATAGGCGACAGGCTCAATTATGTCATGTCAGATCCCGATCTTATGAAGCTCTACTATCTCGGCGCTTCACTTGCTATAGAGAGTATCTCCGAACGTGCGGCGCAGGTTGGCTATGCAGTGGGAGAGGTGTCCTCAAAGCAGCTCACGGCGGAGCTTGGCTTTATTTTGCAGAATCAGCTCTCGGCTATGGATATGGTAAACTCCTGCCTGAGAGGCGGTGCAAAAGCTGTCAGCAATGCGGTATCTATTGTAAAGTCATACATAAACGGAGCTATGAATGTGCGCAGCAGCTTCCTGAGAAGCGTAGGTCTGGGTAGTCTTGCAGGCTTCAGTAACTGGAGCAAGTATTTCGAGTACTGCAACAACGAGGGCAAGGTCCTGAGATACGGTACAGGCGGAGATGACAAGCTTGCGTTTACCGACGCTGCCGAGGCTATATACGGCGGCAGGGGAAATGATAATCTCCACGGCTGCGGCGGCGATGATGACATTTACGGCGAGGAAGGCAATGACAAGCTCTATGGCTGGGGCGGCAGCGACAAGCTCTTTGGCGGAGAGGGAGACGATACTTTATCTGGAAATCAGGACAATGATTATCTCCACGGCGGCTTCGGCAATGATACTCTCAAAGGCGGAGCAGGCAATGACGCTCTTTACGGAAGTGTGGGAAATGATAAGCTTTACGGCGAAGAGGGCGATGATATACTCAACGGCGGCATAGGCAATGATGAGTACTATTTCAAGAGAGGCTTCGGCAGCGATACCATAAACGACTCTGACGGCGACGAAACGCTGAATTTTGAGGATATGCAGCCCTCGGAAATGCTGTTCACGACCTCTGACGATAAAAGCTTGACCATAAGGAATATGAATACAGGGGACAGGGTTACTATCAGGAACTTCAAGCCTGCAAGGTATACCTTCGTTTTCAGCGGCGCAAACTATACAGTCGCAAAGAAAAACGGAGCTTATATGTTCCTGAAAATATGAAAAAGCAGGCATAAAGCCTAACCATGATACCCATGCAGAAGTTTTATACTTAATATTGAGAGAACCCCTTTTGAAAAAGGGGCTCCTCTGACTGAGGACGTCCCCTCTGTCACTGCGTGACATCTCCCCGCACTGCGGGGAGTCACTCTCAAACTCTCTCCCTAAAACTTTCAGTTTTATTTTTTCTCATATAGGGCTCGCTCTGTATTATTACAGGGCTTTTTTTATTTTGGGCGAGCCCTATATGAGAAAAAATCAGCTAAAAAAGTCTTTGGAAAGGGGTATGGGGGAAAGCCTTTCTTCAGAAAGGTTTCCCCCATAATTAGCTATAAGTTTCTATATGAGTATCGCGGTTAGCTTTATGCCTGCTTTTTTGAGTTGTTCGCTGTTAGTTTGATTGTATCTGTGGGACGTCGAGGACGCCGTCCCCTACAAAGCAAATTTGTCCGCGTAAGCGGACATCGCAATTACGCGTAAAAAAGGACGACCAAGGGAAGCCCCCTTTGGCGGAATCGCAGGTTACCAAATATGAGCCGTTACTTTACGGCTCGGTAGCCCGCTTTTTCCGTTAAGGGGAGCAGCCTAATGGTCGTCCCTAAAGGTTATTTATCCAGTTTTTTCATAAGCTGGGGCAGGTCGCTGAACTGTTTTAGTTCGGGGACAGTCTGCTTTATAGTCCCGAAGCCGTAGGCGGAATGTATAAAGTCCAGTCCTGCTTTCATCGTCGCGTCGTAGTCGCCCTGTATATCGCCTACGTACCAAGCCTTGTCCAGTCCGTTTCGCTTTGCAAGGAGAGCGATATTGTCGCCCTTTTCCTTGAGGTTATTGCCGTAGCACTCGATATCCGTGAAGTATCTGTCGAATCCGTAGTGCTCCAGAAACGCCTCGATATAGCCTTTCTGGCAGTTGCTTACGATGTAGAGCCCGTAGCTTTCGCTGAGCTTCACCAGTGTTTTTTCAAGGTCGGGGTAGAGCTCACCGCCGTGGTCGCGGAGATAGTCATTCTCATGGATACAGCAGGCGTCAAGGAGCTCCATGCGCTTTTCCTTTGAAAAGCCCTTGAAGATGATATCTGCTATCCTGTCCATGGTAAGTCCCATGACTCCCATAACGTCTTTCTGCGTGATATCGGGCATATCTATACCGAGCTCACGTATTTTTTCAGTCCATGAAGCGGCAACGTTCTCCGAGGAATCCCAGAGAGTGCCGTCCATATCGAATATCAGTCCCTTTTTCATTTTCCCTCCGCCATTCTGCTGTATATTTCGTTGAGCTGTGCTCTGTCGTGCTTTATCTCGTCAAGTATGGTTATCCTGCCCTTGCGGACAGTTCTTGCCTTCTCCCACATATCCGCGAACATATCCTCGGTTATGCCGTAGGACTTAGGATCAATGCTCAGACCGTGCTTCTTGAAGAAGCTGATAAGCTTGTCGGGCTCCTGTCCCTGGAATATGCAGGCAGGGATACAGCCCATAGCAACTGCAAGTCCGTGGGTTATTTTTATCTCGGGGTAGTACTCCTCGATAGCGTGTGCGAAGAGGTGCTCGCTGCCGCTGCAGGGGCGTGAGGAGCCTGCTATCTCCATAGCCAGTCCGCCCATGACAAGGGCTCTTGACAGAATACGTATAAACACGCGGCTCTTCATGTCCTGTTCGTCGCAGTGATAGACTGAATCGTAGCTCATTCTGCTCAGTGCGTATGCGAAGTCGTCCACGGGAGCGCCCGTCTTTTTGGCAGAGAGCTTCCAGTCATACAGCGCCGTGTGCTTTGCAATTGTGTCGCCGATACCCGAGAGAGTCTGGTTCACTGGAGCGTTGATTATCATATTGGTATCCACGATGATAGCTGTGGGTATCTTGCATTCAATGGTCTTACGTGCAATACCCTCAGTCTCAAGAACTGCAAAGGGCGAAGCGAGGGAGTCGTTGCTGAGTGAAGTAGGCATACAGATGTAGACCGCCTTGCTGATGTGTGCGGCATATTTTGCAGTATCGAGAACTCTGCCGCCGCCAATGCCGATTATGACCTTTATGTCCTCAACGCAGACCTTTTTGGCTATGCGAACAGCTTCGTCGAAGCTTGCACGCTCCATGGCGATTATCTCTGCGTCGCCGAAGTCGTGGCTGATATCGGTTATCTTCTCCTTGTAGATGTCGATGAGGAACTGTTCCGAGACCACAACGGTCTTCTGACCGATTATCTCGGGGATATAGCGCTTTATTATCTCATCGGAATTAAAAAAGGCGTCCTCCTCAACTGCAAGGCAGATAGGGAGATTGAATCGTGTATGCTGGTTCATGGTAAGACCTCCGCTCTTTATTAGATTATATAATTATTATATCACAGTATTATTAATAATTCAAGCATCTGTGTATTTCTAAGAGCTAAGTTTGACATAACCATATTGTTAAAACAGCACAAAAATGAGTAGAAATAATTCAAAACTGCATAGCAAAAAGCTTGACTTGATTTATTAACAATGATATAATTACTTTAGATAATTATGCGTACTTGATGTACGGAATTGGAGGAATACTATGAAAGCAAAAAGACTGATAAGCGGTCTGACCTCTCTGGCACTTTCACTTTCGGCTTTTGCTGGACTGAGCGATCTAAGCGCAGTCAAGCCTGTTGAGGCACAGGCTGCTCAGGCAAACTGGAAGTTCGATTTCGGCGGCAGCGGTGCGGCAGGCGGCTACACGGGAGTTTCTGCCACAGACGGATACAATTCGGGGAGAGGCTACGGATTCGCACAGACATGGAACGTGTCCAATGTTTCCGCAGGAGGCAGCGGTGTTACAGCAGATGCGGTAAAGTTCAACGACTACGGTACAGGCAATACCTTCAACGTTGACTTGCCAAAGGGACTCTATGAAGTCAAGGTCACTATCGGAAATGCTCCGAGAACCACTATCAAGCTTGAGGGCATGGTTCAGATGATGAACCTGACGGGCAGAGGAGCTACCGAGACAGTAAAGCTCCCTGTTACCGACGGACAGCTGAATATTCAGGCTGTAGAGGGCATGAGCAAGCGCGAGCAGTCCATTTCCGCAGTGGAGATTACACAGATAAACACTACGGGAACTATGCCGCCTATGGTATGGATATGCGGCGATTCTACCGTAGCGAATTATTATAACTGCGCGGATACATCACAGCACGGCTGGGGACAGTTCTTCAACGGCAGCGTTTTCGGCAGCGGCTATGAGGTCCGCAACATGGCTACCAGCGGACAGTACGCCAAGGGCTTCGTTGACGGAGGACAGTTCGCTCCTATCGAGACCTACGGCAAGTCGGGAGACTACTACATAATCTCCATTGGTATCAACGATTCAAATTACTCCAACGAGACGGAGTACTACAATACAGTCACCGATATGGTAAAGCGTGCCAAGGCTAAGGGAATGGAAGTCATTCTCGTTAAGCAGCAAGGCAGACGCGGTGACTTGCAGCGCAATCCAAAGCTCACAGGACGCTGGTACGGCGGCTCTCTTGACAAGATAGGCAGCGAGCAGAACGTCAGAGTAGTCGACCTGTTCACAAAGTGGCAGAACTTCGGTCTGTCTGTGGGCTATGACGGAATGGCTTCATACTACGCTATACAGGCTAACGGCAGCAACGACGACCTCCACCAGAGCAAGAAGGGCGCTCAGAAGATAGCCGAGATAATGGCAGAGGAGGTAGGTGCTCCTGCAAGAGAGCCTATCCACCCCAAGTCGGAAGTAAGCTATATGTTCAGGAACGTCAACAGCGGTCTTTACATGGAGACTTCTGATACAAACGTTCAGCAGGGAAGTGCAGACGGCTCAAAGCCTCAGAATACATGGAAGTGCGTTCAGGCTACGGGAGATTATTACTACATAAAGCCCGGCGGCACAGACCTATATATGTATGTTGACAACGGCAGCAGGGACAACGGTGCAAACATAGTCGTTGCTGAGAAAAACGGCTACAGCGACCAGTTCTTCAAGTTTGCTGACAACGGCGACGGCACAGTTACTATTCTTACAAGAGCTTCCCGTGACGCTTCTGCGGTAGAGGTCGGCAGTGCGGCAACAAATAACGGTGCCAATGTACAGCAGTGGGAGGTAAACGGTCACGCCTGCCAGAAGTGGGAGATGATAGAGGTAGACGATATCATCGTTACAACTCCCACAACTACTACAACAAGCGAGACTACGACCACCACAACAACGACAGTTGTTACCACGACTGAAACAACGACTACTTCTGTTCAGATACTTGTGAACTACGGCGACGCTAACTGCGACGGCAGTGTTGATATGTCGGATATAGTTCTTATAATGCAGGCTCTTGCAAATCCGAACAAGTATGCTTTTAACGGAACAGACAGCCACGCTATCACAGAGCAGGGCATGGCAAATGCGGACGTTACAGGAAACAGCGACGGTATGACAGTTCAGGACGCTCTTTACATACAGGAGTATCTCCTCGGTCTCCATGACCTGCCCACACCTGTTTCGGTTGTAGTTACCCAGCCTACAACTGCTCCACAGACTACTACGGCTACAGAGACTACAACAACGACCACCACAACTACTACAGCTCCTGTTGTGCTCAAATACTATGCCGCTGACCAGACATGGAACGACGGCGTCATCGAGACTACAAACTCGGGTTATACCTACGACAAGGGCTATGTAAATCTGGGCAACAACACCGACAGCAACATCACCTTTACAGTTGACGTTCCTGCCGAGGGCAATTACATGACTCATATACGCTTCGCTAACGGCTCGACCAACGACCGTAAGATGAAGATATTCGTGAACAACAATTTCGATTCCTGCTGGATGCAGTCATTCCCCGGCTCGGGCTCATGGACTGACTGGAAGGAGTTCGGAATAGTTCTTCCTCTCAAGGCAGGCAAGAACACTATCGTAATGCAGTCGGCAATGTCCGAGGGAGCTCCTAACCTTGACTATATCGAGCTCAGCGCTACCGACGAGCCATACGCAGAGATATACGATCCCTCACAGGAGCAGCAGAACACAGGCAGCGGTCAGCATACTCTCTACATTGCAGGCGACTCTACTGTACAGAGCTACCGCGAGTCATACGCTCCTCAGCAGGGCTGGGGCTATTATATGCAGAGCTATTTCAACAGCGATATCACTGTTGCTAATCACTCTATCGCAGGAAGAAGCTCCAAGAAGTTCTACGACGAGGGCAGATGGCAGACCATTGCTGACAGCCTCAAGAGCGGCGACTTCGTAATGATTCAGTTCGCTATCAACGACGCAGGCGCTTCAAATGCGGACAGATACGCACCTACCTGCGGCAACGTTGACAATCCGTCATCGGGCTCATACGAGTGGTACATGACGCAGTTCATCAAGTCTGCAAAGGACAAGGGAGCAACTCCCATACTTGTAACAACAACTATCGGCATGAAGGCTTACTCAAACGGCAGATTCGCAAACAGCTATACCAATTACAATACTGCCTGCTACAATCTTGCCAAGAAGTACAGCATTCCATGTATCGACCTCAATACCCTTATGGTGAACCACTATAACTCAGTAGGCTACGACACAGCCAAGAGCTATCACCTTATGGGAGCTGTTGCAGGCTCTACAGACGGTACTCACTTCTGCGAAAAGGGCGCGAATATCGTTGCAGGACTTGTTGCAGGAGAGATAAAGAAGCAGAATATCAGCGGTTTAGCTTCTTATTTGAAGTAATTAGTATAGGCTGAAATTAAAAAGATCCGATCGTAGGGGCGAGTTCCGCTCGCCCCTGCATGGCAATAATGTTATTTGATCATAAACACTGATAGGAATGATAAATATGCAGAACGATAAAAAAGACCTGAATGCAGTACTGGCTTCACTTGATCCGAAATTAAGGGATAAGTTAGAGCTTCCACAGCAGGAGAAAGGGACAGATATAAAGCCTGTGGAGCAGGCAGTTTCCGAAATTATCCCCGAGCCTGCTGAGAAAGCTCCCGGGAATAAGCCGGACGAGACGATTGCTTCTCTTGATCCGCGGCTGAAAAGCATAATAAACGGCGAGGATTCCGAGACTCCAAAGGACAGTCTGGCAGAAGCGCAGGACAAGGCAGCGGCGATACTCTCCTTTGAGGGCGGCAGCAAAGAGGGTTTAAAGCATAAAAACGGCGCGGCGTATCTGGCTCTGGAGCTTCTTATACTGGAGATAATCGCGTTCATACTGTTCTTTGCGACATATAGGTCCGAGATCTTTGGCGGACTTGGACTTGTTGCGATGCTTATGCCTGCTATTGTGGGCATACTCATGAGAATGTTCAAGGATCAGCTCTCGCTGAAAGAAGCGGTCTCAAAATGCAAGCTGCATATTGGCTTATCATGTTTCTTTTTAGTGTGTATAATGCTTTCTGCATGACAAAAAGGCTTCACCTTTCAGGTGAAGCCTTTTTCAGTGGATAGTAATTAATGAGTAATGTACGGGTGATGTTTCGCCGCTGAAAATAAAAGGGCGGATAATATCCGCCCTGCGAGGAACGCCGAGGTCGGCGTTCACTACGATTTATTGCTTATTCAATAGTAACCTTCTTCATTACCTGCGGAGTTGTTGGCTTGTCGTTGTAGTCTGTAGCGCACTCTGCTATCTCGTCAACAACGTCCATGCCCTCTACTACCTTGCCGAATGCAGCGTAGTTGCCGTCAAGGTGAGGAGCGTCCTCATGCATGATGAAGAACTGTGAGCCTGCTGAATCGGGCATCATTGAACGAGCCATTGAAAGCACTCCTCTTGTGTGCTTGAGGTCGTTCTTTATGCCGTTGGCTGCGAACTCGCCCTTGATGTGCCAGCCGGGACCGCCTGTGCCTGTGCCGTTAGGGCAGCCGCCCTGTATCATAAAGCCGGGGATAACTCTGTGGAATGTGAGTCCGTCATAAAAGCCCTGCTTTACAAGCTTTTCAAAGTTCTCGCATGAGATAGGAGCAATATCGGGATATAGCTCTATCTTGATCTTCTTGCCGTTTTCCATTTCGATGATTACCATAATTATTTCTCCTTTTTATTCAATCCGCACAGGGCGGAGAAGATACTTTCCGATATTTTATCAGTTCATTGGTATTGTGAAGCCCTCGTTGTCCAGAGATACATATGGTATCTCTTCATATGGAGCTTCGTATATTGATGTGGTCAGCTCGCCGTGCTGCTGATTGTATTCGTCAAGCATAGACAGGGTAGTAGTTGGTATATCGGCTTCCTCGGGAGTAGTCACGGGGATAGTCTCAACTACCTCGCCCAGCATATTGGTTACGGTGGCGTATTCACGCTGGGTAGTTTCCTCAATGAGATGCGGCGTATTAGCAGGATCATTCTGTACAGGCGGATCGGTTATCAGATGATAGGTCGGAGCCTGAGTTGTATTCTGCTGGTGGCGCTGATTGTTCTTGTCAGCTATATCCTTTGCGCAGGATTTGCCTGCCATAGCGATAAGTATCGCTGCGATCAGGGCTATGGCGAAGCCTACAATTTTACTTGCATTCATAATTTATCCTTTCACGGCACAGCCGAAGTCGATTTTCTCTATTATACCCCAATCTGCGTTTATTGTCAAGCTTGCAGGGGCAGATAGATGATATGTCGGCTGACTTATTGCAGGGAACGGCTTATGGCTGTTTATTCCAGCAGTCCCTGTATGCCCTTTTCCTTGAACTGCTTCTTGTAGTATACAAGCTCCTCCTGTATTATATCGTCGATGACGCGCATACCGAGGAGTTCTACGGGCGCTTTGTCGTCGGTGAGTATCTTTCCTCCCGATGTATAGGGAACAAGCTCCGCCTGAACCGTGTTCATCATGGCTTTGAGGGGCTCGTTTGTGAGCTTTTCCGTGTTTCTGCGGAGAAGTGCAAGCATATCTGCATTATTTGAGGCAAAAAGCTCGCGGTTGGTGCAGTTTTCAACGTCAACAGTGTGGACTTCCGAAAAAACTGAGGCTATTGTGTCCGCAAGGCGATTGTTGATACCGTCGGCGCTGTCGGAGCGCATATTCATATTTACTACCATGACGCCGTTGTCGGTGAGGTGGTCTTTCACAAGGGTGAAGAACTCGACCGATGACATCTGAAAGGGGATAGTGATGTCCTGATAGGCGTCAACCATGATGACGTCGTATTTTTTGTTGCAGGCGGCAAGAAAGGCTCTGCCGTCGTAGGTGGTGACCTTTATATTCTCGGGGAGCTCGAAATATTCATGGGCAAGGTCAGTTATCCTGTCGTCTATCTCTACGCCCTCGGCAGTTACATTACTGAAGTATGCAGTGCACTGCTTGGCGTAGGTGCCTGTGCCCATGCCGAGGATAAGAATATCCGCATAATCGGGCTTTTTCGTCATTAGGGGAGCCGCCATTGCGTAGTCGTAGTACATACCCGAAAGCTCTCCTGATTTTACGTAAACGGACTGGACTCCGAAGAGAACGTTGGTGGAGAGGTAAACGTTTGAGTCGTCCTCGCTGACCTGCAAGTAGTTGTAGACGGACTCGCCCTCATAGGTGAGACCTTTTTCCCAGAATGCAAAGCCCATGGACGGCGAAGCAAAACAGCATACTACGAAAAGCACAGAAGCAACAGCGGTCTTTACTGCGCCTGTTTTGCTGCTGATGAAGTAGACAAGTCCGATAAGGAGCATTATGCCTGCGAAGATAAGGAATGTCACGGCTGTTCCGACCGCAGGTATAGATATAAATGTGGGGACGAATGTGCCGATTATAGAGCCGATAGTGTTGAATGCTCCGAGAGTACCCACGGTGCTGCCGCTGTCGTCAAGGGAGTCCACGGTGTATTTCACCAGTGACGGTGTGACAGTTCCAAGGAGAAACAGGGGATAAACAAAGACGGTCATGCAGGTGATGAATGCCGCCCATATGAGGAAGTTCGTGTTGACGGTGATGACCAGAAGTCCTGCTATGCCTGCGATAGCGAGCTTGCCGATGAAAGGCACGGCGGCTATCCAAACCGAGGCTATGAGTATGCGCCCGTATAGCTTATCGGGATCGGGGTTCTTGTCGGCGCTTTTGCCGCCGTAGATGTTTCCCAGAGCCATTGCTATCATGATAGTTCCGATAATGATAGTCCAGACTATCTGCGATGAGCTGAAATAGGGGGCGAGGAGCCTGCTTGCGCCTAGCTCTACCGCCATAACGGACATACCTGCAAAGAACTCGGTCATATACAGGTACCATTTGTTTTTCAGTATCTTCGGCAGGGGCTTTTTCACAGGTGTGGGAGTGGTTTTCTTCTTCATATATTTCTCCTTATTTGTAAGAACTAAGAACTCAGATCTAAGAACTAAGAAAGAAACTGTTTTTGATAATGCAGGTGATAGTGTTACCTGCAATCTTAGTTCTAAGTTCTTAGCTCTTAGTTCTATATTATAACATATAATCATGAAAAGAGCAACATTCGCGGCGAAAAACTACCGATTTTGATATTTATAATTTGTAAGAACTAAGAATTCAGATCTAAGAACTAAGAAAGAAACTGATTTTGATTATGCAGGTGATAGTGTTACCTGCAATCTTAGTTCAAGTTCTTAGCTCTTAGTTCTATACTATAACATATAATCATGAAAAGAGCAACATTCGCAGCGAAAAACTACCGATTTTGATATTTATAATTTATAAGAACTAAGAAAGAAACTGATTTATATTATGCAGGTGATAGTGTTACCTGCAATCTTAGTTCTAAGTTCTTTGCTCTTAGTTCTATACTATAACATTTAATATGGGGAGTTGTAAATAGTAATAACTGCTGATATTGTCGCATAGACTGTATCAGGAGATGATATTATGAAAAACGGAAATTTCGATACGGAAAAATATAAACAGGAGATGATGAAGCTCTACAGCAGAAGCGCTCCCGACGAGCAGGAAAAAGCTCCACAGCCGCAGGAAATTGAGGACGTTGACGAGAATGCTCCAGATGATACGGTCTATGCAGAGCATACCGACGAGGACTCAAACGGCTCTCCCGAAGACTACAACAGCCGCTATCCCGAGCCCGACCTGTCGGAGCTGGATACGGAATTCGGAACGGCTTCAACTGAGGACAGCGCTCCTCCCGAGTACGATTCAGCGGAGCTTCTCGGCAGTGAGAAAGGCTACATACTGGTGAATGTGCGGACAGGTGACGACTCCTCGGCAATTGAGGGGGCTGTAGTTGCCGTTACAGCCGTTGTTGACGGGAAAAGGCTCATACTGGCTTCGGGGGTGACGGACGAGAGCGGAGTTTCCCCGAAATTCGAGCTTCCCGTGCCTGACCTTGTGCATTCTCAGGCTCCGAATCCCGAGGAAAGACCGTATAACCTCTTCGACGTCAGCGTTTCAAAGGAGGGCTTCTTCCGCGCAAGAAGCGTTGATGTACCTGTATTCTCGGGGATAACCTCGGTGCAGAACTTCAATCTCATACCCGTGCCGCTGATGATGAACGGCGATGACGAGACCGTCACCTACTACAACGCGGAGCCAAGCTTCGGCGGCGGAAAGGAGTGAGCCATGCTTACAGGGACTCCTTTTATACCCGAAACTATAACCGTACATCTTGGCTTTCCCGATTCAAACGCTCCAGACGTGGTGGTGGACTTCGCCTCTTATGTCAAGAATGTGGCTTCAAGCGAGATATACCCCACATGGAACGTCAGCGCTCTCCGCGCCAATATCTACGCCATAGTGTCCTTTGCTCTCAATCGCATTTATACGGAGTGGTACCGCTCACGGGGATACGACTTTGATATAACGTCCACTACTCAGTTTGACCAGAAGTTCATCAACGGACGTGAATACTTCGAGAACATCAGCTACCTTGTCGATGAGCTTTTCAACGACTATGTCAGGCGAAAGGGCAGGGTAGAGCCGCTGTTCACGGCGTTCTGCAACGGCACTACCACGACCTGCGACGGACTGTCCCAGTGGGGCTCCCAGTATCTTGCGGAGCGGGGCTACAATTCGCTGGAGATACTGAAATACTACTACGGCGACGATATCGAGATAGTGCAGAATACTCCCGTGCGCTCGGCAATGCAGTCCTATCCAGGGATAGAGCTGAAAAACGGCTCTTTCGGCAACGACGTCAAGTACGTGCAGGTTTGGCTGAACCGTATATCGCGGAATTTCCCTGCAATACCCAAGATACCTGCCGCAGACGGCGTGTTCGATACGGCTACGGAGGCGGCAGTGCGGAAGTTCCAGCAGGTGTTCGGACTTGAGGTCACAGGCGTTGTTAATGCGGCGACATGGTACAAGATAACCTACATATTCACCAGCGTCAAGCGGCTTGCGGAGCTGGATTCCGAGGGCGTCCGCTTTGAGGAGATATCGCCGCAGTTCAGAGAAGAACTCAGTATCGGTATGCAGTCTATCGAGGTCAGTATGCTCCAGTATTATCTTGCGGTCATCGGCGCTTATTACGAAGCCGTCATGCCTGTTGAGATAACGGGCTATTTCGGGGAGAAGACAGAGCGCTCCGTGAAATCCTTCCAGAGGGTATTCGGACTGCCACAGACGGGAGTTGTGGACAGAGCCACAAGAAACGATATTTTTCGTGCATATCAGGGCATAGTGGAGAGCGTTCCGCCGCAGTATACTTACGTGGCTCTCTATCCCAACACTGTTCTCCGCGAGGGAGCAAGCGGCGAGTCCGTGAAGATAATCCAGCAGTATCTCACCTACATCAACAGGAGCTATCCCAATATCCCTGCGGTCAGCGATACGGGTTATTTCGGACCTCTAACGCGGCAGTCCGTGACGGCGTTCCAGCGGCAGTTCGGCATTGATCCTTCGGGAATTGTGGGCGCGGTCACATGGGACAGGATAGCAGGAGTTTATTCAGACCTGCGATACGGCTTCGACAAGCGCCCCTACCAGAACCCCGGATATACTATTAAGTGATTAGTTGTTAGTGATTAGTGCATAGTGTAGGGGCGGATATTATCCGCCCATTAGTGAGTAGTAAGTAGAAAGTAGTGAGTAGTAGGGGACGGCGTCATCGACGTCCCGAGCCGTTAGCCCTTAGCCGTTAGCTTGCAGGGCGCCTGTTTGACGTTCGTGCTTTGTTAATGAAACGCAAATGACAATATGTAGGGGACGGCGTCCTCGACGTCCCGAGGCTGACGATGATATAACAATATCCGAAGAAATTTGTAGTGAAAGATGCCTGTATTTTCCCGTGGGGCTGCAAAATAATACGTGTGCCCGATAATTAAGCATTGATAAGAACGGAGTGATATAATTGCCATACACAGAACAGCAGAAAAAGGAGCATATCCGCGAGCTCCAGAGCTACCTTTACGCAATATCCATGTTCGACAAGAACATACCACAGATACTCCCCGACGGAGTATACGATGCCGACACCCGTGCCGCTGTTGAAGCCTTTCAGCGCACCTACGGACTGCCCGTCACAGGTGATACGGACTCAGCCACATGGAACAGGATAGCGGCTATCTACAGGGACTATCTTGACGGCGCTCCTGCGGCGTATCACGTTTTTCCCTCGCGGAGCTTCACTGCCTGTATGGGGGACAGCGGCGAGGTGGTCTACATCATACAGGCTATGCTGTGGAAGGCTGCGGCGTGGTACGACAATATGCCAAAGGTCAGCGTATGCGGCGAGTTTGACGAAGCAACGGCGTCGGCAGTACGCGCCTTTCAGCAGAGCTCGGGACTTCCCGACAGCGGCACAGTGGACTGTCCCACATGGAATATGCTTGTGCGGTTTTTAGAGCTCAGAAATTAGAGCTAAGAGCAATAATTGTACTTTTTGTGCGTTTATTGCTGTTTAATACCGCAAGTATTGACAAAAGTTATATTTAGTTGTATAATATAGCTCATAAAGTTGGCCAACTTTAAATATTATTGTAAAGGATGTAAAAACAAATGAAAAACGTACTCAAAAAAGTTTCAGCACTCTTAGCTTCAGCAACTCTTTTAGCTTGTGGAACAGCAGCAACAACAGCAAGTGCATTAGGTTCACCAACTGTACCTCGCAACGTACCGCATAATCATGGTCAGTATACTGAATGGGTAGATGATGCTGGTTATTGGACGACCGAGACATATTACACATACAAATGGGTAACAAAAAATGGAAAAAGAACAAAAGTTAGAGAATCACATACAAAGAATGTATACATTCCTGTATATCATCAGTACTGTAAGGCTTGTTGTTGCCGTGTGTAATTAAAGAATTTCAAGCTCCCCTCACATGAGGGGAGTTTTTTGCTGCCTTATTGCAATAACTGTGCTGATAGTACATTTATTGCTGTTTATTACTATAAGTATTGACAAATACCAGATTTAGGTGTATCATATAACACATAAGGTTATATCTTTGACCTTAAATTTTATGTAAAGGACGAAAAAACAAATGAAGAACAACATCATCAAAAGAACTGTTTGTGCTGCACTCGCTGCTGTTTCACTTTCAGCCTGCGTAGCATTACCGTCAGCTCTCAACACCACAGGAAGCAAGCTCTCTCTGGTCAATTCAATTGAGGCAGAGGCTGCATTCTCACCATTCTACGCTACTGCAACTGTAACTGGAACATCATTAAGAGACAGACCAAACGGAACAAATATAGCCAGACTCTGGGCTTTTACTCCCATGTATGTGACCGATGAGACAAGAACAGGAAGAAACTACTGGTACAAGGTAAAGACTCCTTACGGAGAAGGCTGGGTAAACGGACGTTATGTTGATAGATGTACAAGTGATGAATATGTATTCCGCAGCAAATTCCTGAACGGTAAAAAAAACTGCATTTGTCATGGAGAGAAAGGGTGTTGATTGCAGAGAGAAGTCAAGCATGGATTCCAAGTCAACGGGCAATTACTGGTTTATGAGAACAGTTGATATAGACCGTATTGAGCCTGTTGGCAGAGACGGTATCGTTTGGGGCCATTTAGCTAACGGCAGAGGATATATCCCGCTCAATGACGGAAAGGGACGTATTCACTGCGACCTTATGTCAAAGGAAGAAGCTAACAAAATGAAGCAGTATTATTAATAAAAAGCTCCCCTCATAACCATGATACTCATATAGAAGTTTTATAATTATTATTGAGAGAACCCCTTTTGAAAAAGGGGCCCTCTGACGGAGGACGTCCCCTCTGTCACTGCGTGACATCTCCCCGCACTGCGGGGAGTCACTCTCAAACTCTCTCCCTAAAACTTTCGTTTTGTTTTTTCTCAGATAGGGCGCTCCTGTATTTTGCAGGACTTTTTTATTTTATGAAGCGCCCTATCTGAGAAAAAACCAGATAAAAGTCTTTGGAAAGGGGTATGGGGGAGAACCTTTCATCAGAAAGGTTTCCCCCATAATTAACTATAAGCTTCTATACAAGTGTTGCGGTTATGAGGGGAGCTTTTTATCTGTTGATCTCTGCACTATGCACTAATCACTAATCACTAACGACTAATAGCTAAAGGCTTATCCGCATTTGACTTTATGAAGAAAATATGATATAATAAATTAAATGTGTCTGTCAGCAGGCGGACGTAATATTTACAAAGGATTGATACTATGGACTATAAAGCACTTGCAGACTACCTTTTTCCCGATGTTACGGCGACTCCCGAGGACATCGAGAATCGTTTCCCCGAGAGACAGCTCCCAGCAGGAGCTAACGTTACCCGTATAGGACCAAGTCCCACAGGCTTCGTACATCTGGGCAACCTCTACAACGCTATAATCGGCGAGCGTATCGCTCACCAGTCACAGGGCGTTTTCTATCTTAGAATAGAGGATACCGACAACAAGCGCGAGGTGGAGGGCGCTGTTGAGACTGTCATCAACGCTATGGACTACTTCGGCGTACACTTCGACGAGGGAGCTACAGCCGAGGGCGACAACGGCAAATACGGTCCCTACCGTCAGAGACAGCGTAAGGACATCTATCACGTATTTGCAAAGCTCCTTACAGAACAGGGACTTGCTTATCCCTGCTTCATGACTGCCGAGGAGATAGAGGCTGTCCGCGAGCAGCAGACTGCAAACAAGGAGAATCCCGGAGTTTACGGTAAGTATGCAAAGTGCCGCGACCTTACTCTCGACGAGATAAAGGCTAATATCGAGGCAGGCAAGGAGTGGGTGCTCCGTTTCAGAGGTCAGGATACAGGCGAGACTATCGCCGTTGAGGACGCTATCCGCGGAAAGCTTGAAATGCCGAGAAACAACATGGATTTCGTGCTCCTCAAGAGCGACGGTATCCCCACATACCACTTTGCACACGTTGTGGACGACCACTTCATGCGCTCAACACACGTTATCCGCGGCGAGGAGTGGATATCATCACTTCCCATGCACGTTGAGCTCTTCAATACTCTCGGCTGGAAGCAGCCTATCTACTGCCACACAGCTACACTTATGAAGATTGACGAGGAGACAAAGGGCAAGCGTAAGCTCTCCAAGCGTAAGGACCCCGAGCTGGCTCTGTCCTACTATCAGCAGGAGGGCATCAGCAGGGACGCTATCTGGGAGTTCCTCCTTACTCTGCTCAACTCCAACTATGAGGAATGGCGTATCGCCAATCCCGAGGCTGATTACCATGATTTCCCGTATACACTGGAGAAGATGTCCGTTTCGGGCGCTCTCGTTGACCTTGACAAGCTCCGTGATATTTCCAAGAACGTTATCTGCCGTATGCCTGCACAGCAGGTCTATGACGGCTGGCTTGAATGGTGCAATGAGTACGACAAGGACTTTGCAGACCTTATAAACAAGTATCCAGAGAGAACTCTTTCCGCTCTTAACGTTGGCAGAGGCGGTGCAAAGCCAAGACGTGACATTGAGACATGGAAGCAGGCTTGCGACTTCATGAGCTTCTACTATGACGAGACATTCAAGGTTACAGACACTATGCCAGAGGAGTGTGACGAGGCTACAGTAAAGGAATTCTTCGGAAAGTACCTTGCAAGCTATGACCATAATGACGACTCCGCAGTATGGTTCGACAAGGTAAAGGCTATCACCGAGGAAATGGGATTTGCAGTAAAGCCAAAGGACTACAAGAAGAATCCCGAGCAGTTCAAGGGAAGTATAGTCCACATCACAAATATGCTGAGAATAGCTCTCACAGGACACGCAAACGCTCCCGATATCTGGGAAGTAAGCCACGTTCTCGGTGAGGAGATAACACGCAAGCGCCTTCAGGCTTTTGCCTGAAAAGCCGTTAGTTTTGTAGGGGCGAACAGTGTTCTCCCGCCAATAACTCACGAATTATAAATGATGATCTGTAGAGTGCGATGCCCACATCGCCCTGTCAATTACACAAAAATTATAAATGACACACTGTAGGGACGACCATTGGTCGTCCGCAGGTTACAATGCAAATATATCAAATCCATGTGTAGTGGAGGGCGCCCTCGCCCTCCCGCATGGAGCACATATTAATTTTGACGGGAGCCCGAGGGCGGGCTCCCCTACAAAAAAAGATGAGGGAGTGCCTCTGCCCAGTATAGCGGAGGTTCCCTCATCTCTGATAGCATTTCTGCTTTCAAAATTATTATATCAGATACATTTTTTCATGTCAATATGAAAAGAGGAAAATAAAATGTCAGACAATAAAGAAAAAAAGAATTTTGAGATACCCCGTCCTGTGTTCCCGAAAAGATGTATTGTTACAGGCGGTATGCCATACGGCAACAAGGAGCTCCACTTCGGTCATGTAGGCGGAATGTTCGTTTTCGCCGACACATTTGCACGCTTCATGCGTGACCGTATAGGCAAGGACAATGTTATATTTGTAGGCGGTACGGACTGCTATGGCTCTCCTATCGCAGAGGGCTGGCGCGTTAAGGTCAAGAAAGGCGAGTTTGAAGGCTCTCTTGAGGATTTCGTTCAGAGAAACCACAACAAGCAGAAGGAGACTCTTGCCGCTTACGGTATTTCTCCCAACCTTTTTGCGGCTTCAGGTCTCGGACGCTCCAAGGAGATACACGCTGCTGTAACCGACCGTTTCATCAGCTCTCTCCACAAGAAGGGACAGCTGAGCCAGATAACTACAATGCAGTTCTTTGACGAGAAGGCAGGATGCTTCCTCAACGGCAGACAGGTAATCGGAAAGTGCCCTGTAGACGGCTGTACTTCCGAAAAAGGCTACGCAGACGAGTGTGACATGGGACATCAGTATATGCCTGAGAACCTCATCAATCCTGTCAGCACCCTCACAGGCGAGACTCCTACTATGAAGCCCGTTACCAACTGGTATTTCAAGCTCCGCGATTACGAGCAGCTAATGAAGGACTGGGTTGAGGAGCTGAAAAAGCGCAAGGATATCCGTCCTGTTGTATGGAAGACTATCGACGAGTTCCTTAAAAAGCCCGTCATCTACATAAAGCGCGAGTTCGAGGAAAAGTACATGAGCATAAAGGCTTCTATGCCTGAGCATAACTACCTCGAAGAGCCAAAGAAGCCCTCCTTCACTATCGAGTTCGACAAGCTTTCCGACTGTGACGAAGCCTGCCGTGTTCTTACCGAGAACGGTATCCGCTACAGAACTGGAAAGACGCTTGTTCCTTTCCGTCTCACAGGTAACATCGAGTGGGGCGTTCCTGCACCTGTTATGGACGGCGTTGAGGGACTTACCGTATGGGTATGGCCTGAGTCGCTGTGGGCTCCTATCTCTTTCACTGAGACATATCTGGAGTCTATCGGTCATGATACAGCCGAGTGGAAGGACTACTGGTGCAGCAAGGATTCTACCGTTTATCAGTTCATCGGTCAGGACAATATCTACTTCTACGGAATCGCCGAGCCTGCAATGTGGATGGCACAGCAGGAGAGCGAAACAAAGACCGCTTCACCTGCCGACGGAGAGCTGCAGCTCCCTGTTATCGTGGCTAACCACCACATTTTATTCCTCGACAAGAAGGCTTCAAGCTCTGGCGCAGTAAAGCCGCCAATGGCTGACGACCTGCTGAACCATTACACTCCCGAGCAGCTCCGTATGCACTGGCTGGGACTTGGTCTGGGACAGCGCTCCGTAAGCTTCATGCCGAAGCCCTACAATCCCGACGCTAAGCCCGAGGACGCAGATCCCGTTGTTAAGGACGGTCTGCTCCTGTCCAACGTTTTCAACCGCATGATAAGAACAGCTTTCTATACCACACAGAAGGAGCTTGACGGCGTTATGCCAAACAACGCTCCCGAGGAGAAGTTCGTTGAGGACGCAAAGAAGGCAGTTCTCGAATATGAGAGACATATGTCAAAGTTCGCATTCCACCAGTGCACATATGTGCTTGACAGCTATATCCGCAACGGCAGCAAGTACATGGCAAAGGCTCTCACAGGCGAATATCCCGACAAGGAAGCTCTCAGGCAGGCTCTTGCAAACCTGTTCTACATGATAAGGATAACAGGCGTACTGCTTCACCCGATGGCTCCGTTCGGCACAGAGAAGCTCCGCGAGTATCTTGAAGTCGACGAGCGTATCTGGTCATGGGATACTATTCTGGAGCCGCTGACATTCTTCACAGGAAACGACCACAAGCTGAAGTTCCTGCCTCCGAGAACGGACTTCTTCACCCGTCACGAGAGTCAGTTCGCTTCTGCGGAAGAATGATATCTGTAGGGGGCGATGCCCACATCGCCCCGTATTAAATGTTGATTTTTAACGGGCGGCGGGACGTCGCCCCTACACGGCATAAAGACAGTATTTTCAAACATAATATTTCTCAGTTCTTAGTTCTTGGTTCTTAGTTATGATAACTAAGCACTAATCAATCGGAACTGAAAAAAACTAAGGGGTAGTTTATTAATGGTATACAACAACATTCTGGAGGCTATGGGACATACTCCCATGATAAAGCTTAACCGAATGAATAAAAAGGGAAACGCAGACGTTTACGTTAAGTTCGAGGGACTCAACGTGGGCGGTTCTATCAAAACACGTACAGCCTACAACATGATACGCCATGCCGAAAAGGAGGGCAAGATACACGAGGGGACTATAATCGTGGAGCCTACCAGCGGCAATCAGGGTATCGGTCTTGCTCTTGTGGGAGCTGTAAAAGGCTACAAAACTATAATCATAATGCCTGACTCCGTAAGCGAGGAGCGCCGCAAGCTGGTGAACCATTACGGTGCAGAGGTCAGACTTATCCACGATGACGGCGATATAGGCAAGTGCATTCAGACCTGTCTCGATACGGCTCTGAAAATGGCTGAGGAGGACGAGAACGTGTTCGTACCTCAGCAGTTCGCAAATGTGAACAATATCGGTGCTCACAAGTACCACACAGCGCTGGAGATACTTGAAGAGACAGCAGTCAAGATAGACGGCTTCTGCTCGGGTATCGGCACAGGCGGAACTATCACAGGCATAGGCGAAGCTTTGAAGGCTCAGTATCCCGATATGGTGATATGGGCTGTAGAGCCCGAGAATGCCGCTATCCTTGCAGGCGGAAACATCGGAACTCACCTGCAAATGGGAATAGGCGACGGCATAATCCCCGATATCCTTAATCAGAAAATCTACGATGATATCTACATCGTAACCGACGAGGAGGCTATCCAGACCGCAAAGGACTTAGCTTCCAAGGAGGGTATCATGTGCGGTATATCAAGCGGTACTAACGTTGCCGCGGCTCTCAAGCTGGCTGAAAAGCTGGGCGAGGGCAAAACTGTAGTGACCATTCTTCCCGATACTGCGGAGAGATATTTCTCAACGCCGCTGTTCGAGGAATGATATAAACGGCTCAGAATAAATTCTAAAAGGAGGTCAATCCAATATGAGCAGATTAAACGATTTTTTAACAGAAGCAGGCATTTTCTATGTTGCCACAAACGACGGAGCACAGCCAAAGCTGAGACCTTTCGGAGCACACGTTGAGGTAGACGGTGTGGTACATTTCGCTGTAGGAGACTTCAAGGCAGTCTACAAACAGATGCTGGCAAATCCTCTCACCGAGATAGTGGCCTGCAAGCCCGACGGAGTATGGCTCCGCTACACAGGAAAGATAGTCTTCGATACCGATAAGAAGTATGAGGACGCAATGTTCGAGACAAGTCCTGTTCTCAGGGAGATATACAACGAGAAAACAGGCTATAAAATGAAGACATTCCACCTGGAGGACGCAAAGGCATTCCTCATGCCTCCTATGGGACAGCCTGAGCAGATATTATAAAAAGCAGTATCTTAACCATAACACTTATATAGAAGTTTATAGTTATTTATCGGGGGAAACCTTTCTGAGGAAAGGTTCTCCCCCGAACCCCTTTCCAAAGACTTTTAGCTGATTTTTTCTATAAAAGAGCCCCTCTGTAGTTTTTACAAAGGGGCAAGTTTATTTTTGGGGCTCTTTTATAGAAAAAATGAAATAACGGTCTTGAAACAGATACGAGAAAAGCCCTTCTCAAAAGGGCTCTCTCAATAATAATTATAAAACCACTGTATAAGCACTATGGTTAAGATACTGCTTTTTATCTTGTAGGTATGGGAGTCAGTGACTCTGTCCATGTTTTTCTGTTGTGTATCAAAAGTATGCTCATGCCTACTAAGGTGGTTATTATCTCGGCAATGGGAACTGTCAGCCATACTCCCGTCATGCTTCTGAGCACATAGGCTATGAAAGCAAGAGGTATTATGAGGATAGTTCCGCGCATAAGCGATATGAGCTGTGCCTGCTTCGGCATTTCCTTAGATGTGAAATAGACCGAAAGTATGGTATTTGCGCCCATGAACGGCATGAACAGGAAGTATTCGCGGAGTCCTGTTTCTGCTATGCTTTTCAGCATTGAGCTGCCGCTGCTGTTGAATACTCCCACTATATACGATGTGCCGAAGAATACGGCAGTATATGCAAAAACAGAGAATATCACCGCTGTTCTCAGTGAAAGCCGCAGTACATATCTTATAGCGGAGGTGTCGCTGCGCCCGTGATAGCGGCACATCAGCGGCTGTATACCGCTGGCGATACCTGCGTATATAGCCGTGAAAATTATGGCGATATTAGCGATTACACCATAGGCGGCTATGCCTGTATTGCCCGATATGCGGTAGATAACGAAGTTGAATATCATTATCACGATACCGCCTGAGACCTCGGAGAAGAAGGAGTGGAGTCCCAGCGAGACTATCTCCTTTATGGTGCTCAGCGACGGGACCATGAGCCGCAGACTAAAGGCGTTCCAGCCCGTAATGAAGTGTATGCTCATTACTCCCATGCTGATGAATGGCGAAATACAGGTAGCAAGAGCAGCTCCCCTCATTCCCATATCGAATCTGAAAATAAAAACGTAGTCAAGTATGACATTGACGAGACTGCCGCTCAGCATACCAAGCATGGCGAGCCGCGGAGCGCTGTCGTTGCGCATGAAGCAAGCCATGAGGTTATTCATAAGGAAAGCAGGTGAGAACAGCAGTATAGTCTTTATGTAGCTTTGCGACATATGGAAGATACTTGCGTCCGCACCGAGGAGGTGCGTCACCTGTTTTGAGAAGAAGATACCCAGTATCTCAAACAGCAGCCCGATTGCCAGCATAGCGGCAAATGCGCTGGTGTAGATAGCGTCTGTCTCTTTTCTCTCCGTTCGGCAGTAAAGCATTGAGAACTTGCTGCCGCCGCCGATTCCAAGCATAAGGCCGAAGCCGTTGATGAAATTAAAGACGGGCAGAGACAGATTAAGAGCGGTAAGTCCTTCGGAACCCATTCCCCTTGAAATAAAAAAAGTATCGATAAGAATATATACCGATACACCTAAAGAGCTGATGACATTCGCCAATATGTACCTGAAAAAATCATGTCGTATTGGTTTTCTGTCCATTAAATTATGTTTGCCCCCCAATATATCGATACACAGCTCGGACCGTGCGTCGATAATGCATATCCAAACTATATTATAACACACAAATGACAAAAAAGCAATAGTTTTTGCACAAAAGTTTCAGGATTTAGATTGTAGGGGCTGATGCCCACATCAGCCCGTGTAATTTTTGAGAATTCACACGGGGCGATGTGGACATCGCCCCCTACAATACATTACGTATTCCGAATTAAAAAGGGCGGATATGAATCCGCCCTTACTGATTACTTTGTAATTTTACGTGCCTCGATGTAGAATCTCTTGTCCTCGGCGTGTCCCATGGAGAATGTCTTTCTGGGGAGAGCGCCGTCCTTGATAACGGTGGGGAAGAGCTGTGACTTGTCCATATCGGGGAGAATGAATGCGATACCGTTATGCTTTTCAGCCAGTGACTTTACTGTGTCAGCGCCGTGGATATAGTCTATCTTGCCGCCGTTTGCCTTAATATAGCTGTCAAGGAGGTTCTGGAGCGAACCAACGGACAGATTTGAGGACTTCTTGTTGATGTAGAGCTTCTTCTCAGTGCCCTTGCATGAGCAGATAACGTACTGGTCGGATACCTTAGTCTCGGAGAGCTCCAGTGCGGCTGTGAGCTCATTTATGAGCTTGTCGCAGTCCACATCGTATACAAGGCGGTGGATAGCCTCGAATTTCAGTGCGTCACTGTGGAGGTTAACTATCTCAGCCAGTGCATAACGTGCAGGGTGATTTGAGAAGTCCTTATCGGGGGCAGCCTTTTTCAGCTGCTCGTAGAACTCCTTAGCTGTAGCAAGGGAGTGATTTCCGTCGCCCATAGCATAGAGAAGAACGGGAGTATTGCTGAGGCCGTATTTCTTGCAGAATGTATCGGGATCGGCAAGTGCGCAGAGAGCCTTGTCGATAGCCTCCTGAGCGGACTTGTCAACCAGCCAGCCCTTGATGCTGCCGCCGTTCTGCATGAGCTCGAAATCATAGAGCTTGCTGTCGTCGGAAACGGTCTTTGCAAGGGGCTCGATAACTGTATTGTCGGGATCGTCGATAAGTATCATAATGTGGGGAAGCTCCAGCGGTGCGCCCTGTCTGACCTTGATACGGGGAGGTATACGCTCGATAACGGTAGCCTCGGTAGCTCTTACCTCTGATGTGCTGCCCTTTGAGAAATCGTACTTTTCAAGGTCAATAGCGCCTACGATACCCTGACGGAGAATACCGTTGCTCTGAGTGCGCTCAACGTATACCATAGCGTCCTTGTACTCGGTGAAGATACCGTCAGCAAGGTACTTGTCCATAGCAGTGTGGATATTGTCAATGCGCTGTGCAACGCCGTCCTGCTCGAGGTAGAGCTCGGGGAGGATAAGGTTCAGCGTTGAGGGAGCGCTGCCGACTGTGGCGCTTACCTCGTCCCAGTACTCGGGCTCGCTGGTGTACTGGTCGCAGGCGATAACGGACCACTTGTGCATATCGCAGTCCTTGGGGATAAGAATGTCAGCAGAATGAAATGCAGTTGAGTTCATGGTAAATACTCCTTTATTATTATTTAGAACTTAGAGCTAAGAACTAAGAGCTAAGATTGTAGGGGACGGCGTCCTCGACGTCCCGAAAGTTAAGAGTTTAGAGTTGAGAATTGAGAGTAAAGGTGTTCGCTTCGCTCATATTATTTTAATAAGTCAGCCTAAGGCGGCATTATAACTCTCAACTCTCAACTTCTTTAATTTTATTAAAGAGCCGTCCCACGGGCAGTCCCACCACGTTGAAGAAGTCTCCGTCGATGTGGGAGATAAGGGCGGAGCCCAGTCCCTGTATGCCGTAGCCCCCTGCCTTGTCGTAGGGCTCGTCGGTGTCGGCATAAGCCTCTATTTCGGTATCTGTCAGCTTTCTGAACGTAACGTCTGTTACCTCGGAAAAGGAGCTGACCTTGCCTGCTTTTATAATGCAGCAGCCTGTCACTACCTGATGTGTGCGTCCCGAGAGCTTGGATATATCCGCGATACACTGGGCTCTGTCACGGGGCTTGCCGAGAATTTCACTGCCGCAGATAACTGTAGTATCGCAGCCGATAACAATGCAGTCGGGGTATTTCTCCGAAGCTGCCTTTGCTTTCAGCACCGCAAGGTACTCCGAAGCCGCTGTGGGCTCTATCTTCTCGGGGAGAGTCTCGTCACAATCCGTTGAGACCGCCTCGAAATCCTCGGTTATGTATCTCATCAGCTCACGCCGTCTTGGGGAAGCTGATGCAAGTATTATTTTCATTAAAACAACTCCTCTTGAGCCGTGAAAAAGGCTTACATAGATAATTTTACCACATACTGGCAATAGTGTCAAGGAGAAATAGTTATCCAATATGTTTAAATTACATCATCTTTAACATAAAGTAATGACTTGGATTTGGCTTTTCTGTTCAGTCTTTCTATTGATTTTTTGCCTGAAAATGTTGTATAATTAATAGGTATTTGATGTTTTAGAGAAAAGAAGGTTGTTATATGAATGAGAGAATTTATGGGGGAATGGCTTCAAAAGCAGGAGGACCGCCGCAAGGCATAGGAGGTCCTCCTCCGGGTGTCGGAGGACCTCCTCACGGAACAGGAGCACCGTCCGAGGGAGTCGGAGGTCCGCCGCAGGGTGCAGGAGGTCCGCCTGAGGGTATGGGCAATCCTCTCGGATTCCTTCCTGTAGGCTCCCTTATGATGAAGTTCGCTATACCAAGTATCATAGGTATGCTGGTAAGCGCACTTTACAACATCGTCGACCAGTTGTTTATAGGCAATGCAATCGGTCCTCTGGGAAATGCGGCAACAGGTATCGCGTTCCCGTTTTCAACTGCCTGCATGGCAGTCGCACTGCTGTTCGGTATCGGCGGAGCTTCGTGCTTCAATCTTACCCTCGGTATGGGCGATAAGAAGAAAGCTCCGTATTTCGCTGGAAATGCGCTTTCCATGCTGGTCATTCTCGGAGTTATAATCTCGGCTGTTACGCTGATATTCCTGACGCCGCTCCTGAAATGCTTCGGAGCTTCGCCTGCGATACTGCCTTATGCAAAGGAATACGTAAGGTATACCGCATTGGGATTCCCGTTCCTGATACTCGGTACGGGCGGCGGCCATATCGTCCGTGCGGACGGAAGTCCAAAGGTGACTATGATATGCAATATTTCGGGAGCTGTAGTAAATACTATCCTTGACGCCGTATTTGTTCTCGGTCTCGGCTGGGGAATGAAGGGCGCGGCTATTGCAACAGTCATCGCACAGGTGGTATCTGCTCTTATCGTAGTTATCTACTGCTTCAACTTCAAGACGGTATTCCTTTTCGGTTCACACCTTATACCGTCATTCAAGGTGGTAAGCCGTATCTGCTCTATCGGTATGGCTTCCTGCTTCAATCAGCTTGCTATCACCGTAGTTCAGATAGTTCTCAACAACTCGCTGAAATACTACGGAGGTATGTCAAAGTACGGCTCTGAAGATCCTATAGCAGTCGCAAGCATAGTCATGAAGGTCAATATGATAGTGTTCTCCATTGTCATAGGACTTGCGCAGGGTACTCAGCCTATAGAGAGCTTCAATTACGGTGCCCAGAAGTATGACCGCGTTAAAAGCGCGTTCTGGATGGCTGTCAAGACAGGCGCGGCCATTTCGCTGGCAGCCTTTGTATGCTTCCAGCTGTTCCCGAGACAGATACTGGGCTTCTTCGCAAATAATAATGCCAGCGAGGGCTATTACGAGTTCGGTTCAAAGTTCCTGAGAATATGCCTGTTCTTTACATGGCTGAACTGCTTACAGCCTATAGTATCCACGTTCTTCACGTCCATAGGAAAGCCTGTAAAGGGCGTATTCCTGTCGCTGACAAGACAGATACTTTTCTTCATTCCGCTGCTTATCGTTCTGCCGATGTTCTTCCAGATAGACGGCGTTACTTTTGCAGGACCTATCGCCGATCTTCTTTCGGCAGCAGTTGCAATTCTCATGGCACGGGCTGAGTTCAAGGACATTCACGAGCGCGAGTGGATGTGAATGGAGTTTTTAGTGAATAGTGATTAGTAATTAGCAGGGCTGCCTTTGGCAGCCCGTTTTGCTTGTAGGGCGAGTTGTGCTCGCCCGTTATAATTACAATGTGCAGGGGGCGATGCCTACATCGCCCCGTTGGCTTTACAAAAATTTGGCGGGCAGATGTGGGCATCAGCCCCTACAGATCAGATTTCTGATTGCAGCGAAAAAGCCCCGAAGCTTAGCTTCGGGGCTTGAATCATATTCAGTCTATTTTAGTGAATCTTCTTTCTTCTCCTGCTTTCCCTATGAACATTGACTTGGGTCTGGCCCACACCTCGCCGTCCTTGAGGGACTTGTATATCACAAGCTCCTCCATGGTCTCGGTATGACGTGCAACTGCAAGAAGCTCATACTCGTTGCCCTTGAAGTGGCGGTACTTAGCGCCTACAACTATCTCGGTGTCCTTGTCCTCAACAATGACTGCTTCCTCGGGTTCGTTGTTCACGATATCGTCCGCAACGATTATCATTGCAGAATACGGAGCCATGCGCACAAATGCATTGCCGTTCTCAACCTGTATAGGAGTTGCCGTAAATACGTCCACAAGACCGTTCATGTGAGTCTGGAAATTGAGGTCGAACTCGTAATCGCCGAGGTTGAGCGCTACGTATACAGTCTGCTCGCCCTGTATCTTCTTGAAGAGGAGCTGCTGATTGGTTATCATAATGCGCTCATAGCTGCCTGTTCTGAGGGCAGGGTATGCGCGGTATATCCGACCGAGCTTTACGATGTGGTGATAGAGGGAAACATTTTCGCGTTCCATATCCTGTAAATGGAGACACGGGCGGAGAGCGTCGTCGGAGTTGTTCTCCTTGCGTCCCTCGATGCCGTACTCACTGCCGTAGTAGATAGACGGTATACCGGGCATGGTGTACATGAGAGTGTATACCAGCGGCAGGTGAGCGTTGTTGTGGAGAGTGCTTGCCAGACGATTTACGTCATGGTTGTCCACGAAGTTGTAAAGGTCAAGGTTGCGGTAGATACCGCCGTTAGCGCCTGACTGTCTGTTGATTGAGTAATCTATCTCGAAGTAGTTTTTATCATTGTGTGATGACCACAGTCCCTTGTAGCATTCGTAGTTGGTAACGCTGTCCAGCATCTCGGGGTTAGCCCAGCGGTTGTAGTCGCCGTGGATTATCTCGCCCATGAGCCAGAAATCAGGCTTCTTGCCCTTGCAGAAGCTTCTTATCCTCTTGAAGAAGTCGAAGTCTATGCAGTCTGCGGCGTCAAAGCGTATGCCGTCGATGTTGAAGGACTCTATCCAGTAGTTTATGGCGTCGATGATATGGTCGCAGACGCCTACATTGCGTAAATTGAGCTTAACGAGGTTGTAGTGACCGTTCCAGCCCTCATACCAGAACGGATCTCCGTAGGGGCTTGGTCCGCCGAAGTTGAGATTCTGGAACCAGCCGCAGTACTCAGAGCCCTGTCCCTTTTCCTGAACGTCCATGAACTGCGGGAATCTTCTGCCTACGTGGTTGAACACGCCGTCAAGAATGACGCGGATACCGTTTTCATGGAGCCTGTCGCAGATAAAGCGGAAAGAGTTGTTATCACCAAGACGTCGGTCTATTTTCTTATAGTCTATGGTATCATAGCCGTGCTCAACGGACTCGAAAACAGGTCCGAAGTAAACAGCGTCCACATTCATTTCCTTCAGGTGAGGTATCCAGTCCAGCACCTTATCAAGTCTGTAGGTCACATCCTCGCTCCCGTCGTTGAACTTCGGCGCACCGCAGAAGCCAAGAGGGTAGATGTGATAGATAATGGCGTTATCGTACCAGTTCATAATAAAAACTCCTTACATTTATTTATTTTTCTGAGCCTTCCATATAGTAGGACGCCTCCATATCGGCCACGTTCAGTGCCAGAGCGAGTGGGTACATTTCAAGTGCCCTGCCGATGGAGTTTCTTTCTTCCGTTCCACCATATGAAAAACCCATATGATACCTTATTGCAAAGGCTTCTTCACGGGTGAGCCTGTTCTCGCCGTAGAAGTAGCCCGAGAGTATGTATACGGACTTTTCGCCGTGTCCGTAGGGGAGAGTGTCGTTTATAGCATAGTACGGGACTTTCTCCCATTGTCCCGTTGCGTCGTTTTTCTTGTTGCGCATTTCCACAGTGTAGAAGTTCACCTTGCATACATCATGGAGCAGAGCAACGATAGCGATCGTCTCCTCGGAGTAGTCCATGCCGTATAGCTCTTTAGTGCGGGGACGTGAGAGGTAGTCCTTGAGGCAGTGATAGACATTGAGACTGTGCTGAACGAGACCACCCTCATATGAGCCGTGGAAACGGGTACTGCTTGGAGCTGTGAAAAAGTCGCTCTTTTCGAGGAACTCTAAAAGCTTGTCGGCGCCCTCGCGCTTGATGTTTTGCTTATATATGGTGATAAATTCTTCTTTTGCGGACATATTGAAACTCCTTCTGAAACTATATAAATATATTATACCACAAAGTGTAAGTAAATTCAATAGGCAGATATTATTTTTTTATTGAATTTTACTATAATTGGAAGTACAGCTTTTTTTGCGGCAAAAAAGCGTCCTTGGGACTTGAAATTTTCTTTGAAATGTGTCATAATTAATAAGTAGAAAATGTAGGGAACGCCGCCCTCGGCGTTCCGAAAATGTTTTGTGTAGGGGCGGATGCCTACATCCGCCCGTTTTGATTTATATTATACTTGAACGGGGCGATGTGGGCATCGCCCCCTACATAAACAAAATACGGCGTCCGCTGCCGTAAAGCGGAAGTTAAGGAGGGACTTATGTCTAACCAGCTTTGTATCGTTCTCGATTTCGGCGGTCAGTACAACCAGCTCATTGCACGAAGAGTCCGTGAGTGCGGCGTTTACTGCGAGATCAAGAGATTTGACACTCCTATCAGTGAGCTTAAAGCGCTGAATCCTACCGCTATCATCTTCACAGGCGGTCCTAACAGCGTATACGATCCGAGCTCGCCCCATATCTCCAAGGAGATATTTGAGATAGGTGTGCCTATCCTCGGTATCTGCTACGGCTGCCAGCTCATGGCTTATACTCTCGGCGGCAAGGTGGAGAGCTGCGAAAAGAGCGAGTACGGCAAGATCGAGATATCACAGAACAGCGACAGCCTTATCTTCCGCGATGTTCCCGAAAAGAGCGTCGTATGGATGAGCCATACAGACTTTGTAAGCCAGCTTCCCGAGGGCTTCAGCGTTACTGCCAAGTCTGCGGACTGTCCATGTGCTGCTTTTGAGGCTCCCGATAAGAAGCTCTATGCTGTACAGTTCCACCCCGAGGTAACTCACAGCGAATACGGCAAGCAGATACTCCATAACTTCCTTTACAATGTATGCGGCTGCACAGGCGACTGGGTAATGGACGACTTTATCGAGAATACAGTCAAGAAGCTCCGCGAGCAGATAGGCGACAAGAAAGTTATCCTCGGTCTGTCGGGCGGCGTTGACTCATCAGTAGCTGCAGGACTTCTCAGCCGCGCAGTAGGCAAGCAGCTCACCTGCGTTTTCGTAGATCAGGGACTCATGCGCAAGGACGAAGGCGACTTCGTCGAGGAGACCTTCACTAAGCTCTTTGATATGAACTTTGTCCGCGTAAACTGCAAGGACAAGTTCCTTGATGCTCTCAAGGGCGTTACAGATCCCGAGCAGAAGCGTAAGATAATCGGTACTGAGTTCTACAACGTTTTCTGGGATAAGATAAGAGAGCAGGGAACAGACGGCTTCTTCGCACAGGGAACTATCTACCCTGACCGTATCGAGTCGGGCAGAGGCAATCAGGCAGGTCACGGCAGCACTGCTGTTATCAAGACTCACCACAACATGGTAAAAATGCCCGATGATATCAAGTTCGCAGGTACTATCGAGCCTCTCGGCGACCTCTTCAAGGACGAGGTAAGAGCAGTCGGCGAAAAGCTTGGCATACCACATGACCTTGTATGGCGTCAGCCGTTCCCAGGTCCGGGTCTTGGAGTTCGTATAATCGGTGAGATAACCGAGGAAAAGATAAAGATCTTACAGGAAGCAGACGCGGTTTTCCGTGACGAGATACGCAAGAGCGGTATCGAAAGCGAGCTCAAGCAGTTCTTTGCGGTTCTTCCCGATGTCCGCACAGTTGGAGTTATGGGCGACCACCGTACATACGACCACCTTATCGCTATCCGCGCTGTAACTACCGACGATTTCATGACAGCCGACTGGGCAAGGATTCCGTACGATGTGCTGGCTAAGGTCTCAAACCGCCTCTGCAACGAGGTCGAGCACGTCAACAGAGTAGTGTATGATATCACTTCAAAGCCCCCCGGAACTGTGGAGTGGGAATAATTTCCGAAGCGGCTGGGAGCCCCCCGCTGGCGTTAAGAGCGGCAGATACAGCGAGGAAATTATTGCGCAACGGTCGAAATGTCCGAGCGTAAGCGGAGGAGATTTCGGGAACCGTAAGTGGATTTCGCTGAATAAAAAATCAAGAGCTGACCTTTAACCGTGATACTCATATAGAAGCTTATAGTTAATTATGGGGGAAACCTTTCTGAGGAAAGGTTCTCCCCCATACCCCTTTCCAAAGACTTTTATCTGGTTTTTTCTCAGATAGGGCGCTCCATAAATGAAAAAATCCTGTAAAAATGCAGGTGCGCCCTATCTGAGAAAAAACAAAACGAAAGTTTTAGGGAGAGAGTTTGAGAGAACCCCTTTTTCAAAAGGGGTTCTCTCAATAATAAGCATAAAACTTCTATATAAGTACTACGGTTATGGTCAGCTCTTTTTTTATATAGTGATTACATTATAACACATTAATTGTGAATAAATCTATCAAAGTATTGCCCCAAAAAACTGTGAAATAAACAAACACCCCAGAAAAACTGAGGTGGATTATGCGAGTGGACTCGAAGGGGATCGAACCCTCGGCCTCTGCGTTGCGAACGCAGCGCTCTCCCAACTGAGCTACGAGCCCGTAAAACAAATATTATAACCATTTACATTATATCACGCCGCGGTGTTAAAGTCCATGAAAGGCTATGAAAGTTTACAGTTTGTTCATAATCATGCAGCGCCCAAAAGCACAGAATATCAATAATTTGAAAGAATAAAGAAAAAAAGAATAAATAAGAAATAATAATACAACAGCGCCGGAAACGCTTTATTCATTCTTATTTATTCTCTGTTATTTATTATTTTAGCCCCACAATGCAATTGTGGGGCTCTGTTAGTGCCGATGGCGGGGGTCGAACCCGCACGGTGTTGCCACCAACGGATTTTGAGTTTTTAACTCAACTTCACACCAAATCACACCAAGTCACTTCAAATCACTTTTCATCACTCGGAAATAAAGCAAAACCGTAGTTTATAGTGTTCGTGTTTTTATAAACCGCGCAAATACGCCATTTCCAAAATGCACCTCAAATGCCTTTTCTCATGAATTTTCGGTAGAAAGCTGGAAGAAAAGCGATTTCGGTAGAAGTAGGTAGCATTGCTGTTGACCGTAACGGATTATTTGAAAAAGGCAAAATTCTCATTTAACTTTCTATTGGATAGTCAACCAAGGTCTACCAAAACGATCAAATCCTCTTGGTAGACAGGATAGAGATCATAGCTTTAGAATAGCAAATAGTGTTCGTTAAGAACGCTGTTTGCTATTTTTTTATGCCCAAATTCAAATAACACTCAGCACTCCTCGATAGGGGTGCATTTTTAATTGCCATTAATTCCGCCAAAATGACAATTATTCAATTTCCTACATTATATCATGGCAAACAGCCTGTGTCAAGTGAATTATACAATCTGAACAAAAAAGAGGAGGAATTTTCTATGCCCGAAAATCTGAGGATTGATCCGAATGACAATGACCTTTCCCTTGAAGCAAACGGAGTTCTCTCCAAGATGCTCAATAATCCCGATACGGATTATGTCAAGGCTGTTGATCTCTGTGCCGTCTGTGAGAATGACTCGCTGAGAACTATCAAAAAGGCTCTCGCTGAACTGACCGACAAAGGCTATCTTCTTCGTATCGGCAACACCTACGCCGTCAATAAGGTCAGGATCACGGAAATGAAGCTCGCCTGAGCTGCGAGAACGGAGGAAATGGAATATGTCAAAGAAAACAAGAAAGCCCAAGACAGCACCTTCATCGGTGTGCCGTGTCAATAAGAATGCCAACTATACCATAATGAGCAACTATCATCTTCGCTCTACGAACCTGAGCCTGAAAGCAATTGGACTTCTCAGCAAGGTTCTTTCTTTGCCGGAGAATTGGGACTACTCTATCGCCGGGTTGACTTCGATCTGCAAGGAGAAAGAGAGTGCAATCAAGTCAGCTCTCGATGAGCTAAAGAAGTGGGGCTATCTCACAGTCACAAAGCTGATGCCTAATCAGACTGAAAGCGGTCGTATTGAATATGTATACGACTTCTATGAGTATTCCGAGAAGGACAAGCCAGGGGCTGACCGGGACGATGATGATACATACGATGAGGACGGAGATGTTTCAACAGTCTCCGTAAAAAAAGGCTCACAAGGGGCAGGAAAACAAGGCATAGAAAATCTACCCCTTGAAATTCTACCTGTAGAAAAACAAGCGATAGAAAATCAAGGGCAATTAAATACTAAAGAGAAAATAAAGAAAAATCAAATACTGAGTGATCAAACATCTATCAATCAATCCTCCACCATCAGCGAAAAGCCTGTTGAAAATGTTGAAAGACGGACGGACGGAATGACTGATGAATATATCAGCGAAATGAAAATCTATACCGAAGTGGTGAAGGAGAACATCGACTTTGACTACTTCGCTGAATGGCTCGGTGATGAAGAAGAAGCTGAGGAGATCGTGCAGATGATGGTACGGCAGATATGCTCCAGAAAGAAAACAGAGCGTATTTGCAAAGAGGACTTCCCCAGAGAGGTAGTCAAGTCTTCTATGCTGAAGGTCGATATTGTTGTGCTGCAAAACGCTATCGAGCAGATAAAGCAGATCGACGGTGTTAAGAGAAAAGAACCTTATCTGATCAGCACTCTGTTCAACGAAGCCAACAATAAGCATTACAACGAAAATGCTGAAGAACGATGGGCAGTAGAAGCTGTCAAGAGAGATTTTGGCGGTTACGGTTACTGACCGTTTCTGAAAGGAGGTGGTGGCAATGGGTGCGAAGAAGAAACCAGACATTACTCCTGCGTTTACTGGCAGAGATGTTCCGATCAATGAGATCGCTCAGGGAATCGGAAAAAGTGCCGACTTTATCAAGCGTGGACTGAGAACAGGCGCTCTTGATTTCGGGTATGCCGTAAAAAGCGACAACAGCGACAGGTATGGTTATTACTGCCCTGATAAACTCGTTTGGGAGAAAACAGGTTACTATAACCCGAAACCTGAGCAGTCCGAAGCTGCTTGAAAGATGGCTGATGAACTTTTTGGAAAGGAAGGTGAATATCATAGCTAAGTCTATTATCACGCAGGACGGTAATGTTGTCAACTACAACAACCTGCTTGCAATCTATGTCGATGAGGAGCTTGACGATGATGAGAACATCATTGGCTACAATCTTCTCGGCGTGGTCGGTATGAACAAAAATTCCGATGCTATCCTGCTCGGTTTCTTCAATGATGAAAAGTCTGCGATGAACGCTATACGAAAGACTCAGGTTATAACCACTTTCGGCGTTGGTTCTATTGTAGATTTCAAAGATGATACCGTAATAATTGCATCTACTGATGATTGGGATTATCCGCCTGACTCTGAAGAAGTGGAGAAAAGAAAAATATTCAACGAAAACCTTTCTGTTATTACAGAAGCTGAATACTTTTTAATGCCAAAGACTACGCAAAACACAAACCACTTTTCCAAAGGAAAGAATATCACTTCATATGTATTTCCTGAGAAACTTCATTGTTCCAGATGCGGTAACCTTTACGATTTCAGAGAGTTAAATATTAAAGACCGTCATAGATGCCCACAATGCAAAAATATTCTGAACGCTTCTCGTTTTATCGTAGTATGTACAAGAGGTCATATGGACGATTTTCCTTATGATTGGTGGGTGCATTATGGAAAGCCATGTCCATCAGGTGTAAAGTCACCAAGAATTAAAATGCTCAATATTTACAACAGAACGGATATTGACAGCTTACGACTTGAATGTACTGAATGCAAGAGCACAAGAAGTATGGTTCAGGTTTTTTCTGAAAATGCTCTTTCGGAGTTCCGTTGTACCTGTAAGCACCCTCATTTTAAAAATCCATATGCAAGAGTTCAGTATGGTTGTAATGATAAAATGAGAGCAAGATTACGTTCAGCATCCGGCGTGTATTTTCCTATAACAAAAGCTGCTTTACTGATTCCACCTTGGAGCAGAAAGGACGTAAGCTGTATTCAAAAGAATTATGAAATAATAAAAGCTGTTGAAGAAGTCGATAAAAATAAGGTTATTTTCGCAATAAGAAAGCTTATTCATAATGAAACTGTTTCCGATGAAGAAATCATGAGATCATGGAAGGATGTAAAGTTCTCTAAAGAACATAATCAGAGACGATCGGAATTATCAGTTTATGAAGATGAATATGCCATTCTTTCAAAAGAATCTAATTCAAATGAAGACAAGTTCTCCTCATATACATCAGTTATTCCTGAAAGATACCATCAGTTTTTTGAACAGCTTGTTGTAGTTGACAGGCTAACTGTTACGCAGGCTTTTACTGGATTTACAAGAATAACTCGTAACGAGTCTAATAGTGTAGCTATTTCTCAGTATCCTAAGCCTTGGCTGCCTGCTGTTGAATTGACTGGCGAAGGTATCTTTATAAGATTTAACAATGAAAAGATTTCACAATGGAGAAAAGAAAACTCTTCACGGTACAGAAGAATGAAGAAAGCAATGGACGATAGCAAATTTACATTAGATGCATTTTCTGAAACCTATGTTATGCTTCATACCTTTGCTCACTTATTCATTCGTGAGATTTCTAACATTTGCGGATATAAGCAGATCAAAGCAACCCCACAGCAAGTGCCGTTCAGTGAATTGAGATTCGTCCTCAAAGATAAAACAGTCCACCTTGCCAGTTTCCGAGTTTTCGACGACACTGATCTGATTGAGTAGTTTCTCTACAAAATCATGGACTTCATTTTCATAGCTGTTATGCTGAAAATATCTATCATGCTCCGTACTCACTGGCTCAGTGAATACGGAGTCATTCAGAAGTCCAATGGAATGCTTTTTGTTTATCATATCAGGACTGATTTTTGTCCAGCTCATGTATCTTCTCCTGCATTTGCGAAGTAATACGCAAGGGCTTTCTCGATCGTTTCGGTGATCTCCTTCGCCTTGACACCCTCGCTGAAATACTTTGTATAAGTATCATTGCTGATCTTCACGCTCTTGGGCTTCGGCTTTGCTTCGCCGTCCTCTCCGCTGATGATGCTCTCAACGGTGTAACGGTCGATATTGCCCTCATCATCGGCAGATGCACGGAGCATTTTCGCTTTCTTCATGTCGATCTTGCTGTCCTCAGCACACTCGGCAACGACCGCTTGTGTATCTTCCGACAGGAAAGAAAGCTCCACTCCTGCACGGATAGCAATATCGCCGCTGTCCACAAGGGCTTTCAGCTCGTCAATCAGCTTGTTGATGCGGATAAGGCGGACAACAGAGCCTTTGCTCACGCCGTACTCCTTGCCGACGCTCTCGCTTGTGTCTAACTTTGAACCCACTGGATTCAAAGTTGCGGTGTCGGGTTCGGCTGACGGGTTTTCAAGGACTGCAAGCTCTCTCAGAATGTCATTTCGCTTGCCCTGAGAGAACATTTCTGAATGGCGGAGTGCAACGGCGGCAGCCTGTTCGCTGATGCGGAGGTTTTCAAACCCACGCTGCATTACATTACTCTCGATGACGTACATTTCAGCTTCTTCCTCGGTCAATCCCGTCTTGACGATAGCCGGCACAGTGGGAAGTCCTGCGAGCTTTGAAGCATTCCAGCGGTTGTGACCGATAAGTATCTCAAAACCGCCCTCGATAGGCTGTACGATGATCGGAGACAGCACACCGTTCTCCTTGATGCTGGCGACCATATCTTCAAGGCGTTCGCCCGAATACAGTTCAAACTTGTGGTTGTGGTATGGGTGAAGCTGATCGCACGGTATCTGCTGAATGGCGGTCTGCGGTGCGGAGAGCATTGCTCCCAGGTCAAACTGTGTATTCATCGTTTCATCTTCCTTTCCATATCCGCAAGCTGTTTGCGAAGCTCACGGTTGTCAATATCAAGCTCCATGATACGCTTTTTCAGCTTCTTGATCGTTACATCGGCACGGACGATCATATCTGCAAACCGCAGGAGCGTATTCTTGTATCTGCGCTGATTGTAGTGAAATTCGTAGCAGAGCTTTCCTGAGAGCCTGTCACGGCTCTCGGAAAGGCTTGCAAGCACTTCCTTTGAAGTCTCTGCAATGATCTTGCTGTGGTCGGAGCTGAAATACTCGTTCAGTTCGCCGTCATCGTGGGGAGTGAAAAGCCACGGCATTTTATCGGTATCAAAGGGCTTCATGACTCGTCCTCCTCGTCATCATCTTCATCAGTGCAGTAGTCAAGCCCGTTCTGAAGCTGAATGTAGATGCCCGAATAGCGGTCATGCTCCGCACCGTCGCTGTTCATCATCGCTTCAAGGAAATACGCCTGCGCATCTTCACGGTCGTCCCACACCTTGACTTCGCCGTAGCATTTGGTTGTGACCTTGCGGTTGGGGTTCATTGCGAGTTCTGACATACTTAACATCTTGAAAGCACCTCCTGAGCCAATTCATCATATTCCTGACCTAACTTGTGACCTGTGAGACAAAGCGGTGTGCCGTTTTCGGAGCTTTTCGCCGCTTCAATGGACTTGCTGATGCTTGTCCTGAACAGCATTTCGCCGTACTTTTCGTTGAGGGTTTCGATTGCCGTCCTGCTGACCTTTGTGCGGTCAACCATAGTCGGCAGCACTCCGATGAGATTCAGCTTTGGGTTGGTGTTTGCCTTGACGAGCTGTGTGAGAGCTTCAAGGGACTGCAAGCCGTCCATACTGAACTTCTGTGTCTGCACGGGTATCAGCACTCTGTCCGCAGCGGTGAGAGCATTGATAAGGAGCGTTCCGAGGGACGGCAGGCAGTCAATCAGCACGAAGTCATACGCTCCGACCACATCTTCCGTGAGTATCCTGCGGAGAATATGCTCCTTTGAGATCATCGTGACCATGAGCGTTTCCGCATTGGCGAGGTTGATGTCGGCGGGAATGTAGTCCACTCCTGCGGTTTCGCTGTGTCGGATAGCCTTCTGAGCAGTCTCGGCGGTGACGGGATTTCCTGCGTAGAATGACATGATAAGCTGTGTCATGGTCGGGTTGCCGTCCGGCTCGTATTTCAGGTATTCGGAGAGGTTCGCCTGCGGATCGAAGTCGATGAGAAGCACTTTCTTATCGTGTTTCAGGGCAAGGCAGGCTCCGAGGTTATAGGCTGTGGTGGACTTTCCGACTCCGCCTTTCTGATTGCTGATTGCGATGATAGTAGTTTCCATTTTCTTATCCTCCTGTGATTTTGGCTCAGAACAGCGGATCGTCCTCTGTTCCTGCGTATGAGTTGCCGTTGTCGGTCGGTACGGTGTTTTCCTGCTTCTTCTTACCGCCTGAGAAGTGGATCTCCTCGACCTTGACTTCGATGGAGTTACGCTTCTGACCGTCCTTTTCATAGCGGTTGTTGTGGACTGAGCCGACGAGTGTTACCATATCGCCCTTGCCGAACCAATCGACGATCACATCAGCGTTGCGGTTCCAGGCGGTGCAGGGGAAGAAGTCTGTCTCGGCAGTCTCCTCACCCTTACGCTTCGGGCGGTCGCAGGCGATCGTGAACTTGCAGAGGCGGTTCTCGCCAATGGTCTTGATTTCGGGATCGGCAGTCAGTCTGCCGGCTACCATGAATTTGTTTAACATAGGATCAACCTTCCTTTCGTGGTCTGTGGTGTTTCGTGTTTCTGTTGTGCTTTTATTATACTTGACTATACACCCAATGTCAAGTATAATTTTCTGTATTTTGGAATCTTTGTAGGGGCGCAGCAATCAGCACCCCGATTTTCGGTTTTCCCCAGTGTGATTTGACTAAATTTCGGATTATACTTGACTTTGCACCCAACATTTGATAGAATAGGTGTAAAGACCTATATTCAGGGGGGATAACCTTTGTTTAAGCATAAATGTGAGATGTGCGGACTAGAGTTTGAGACGAACAACACCCGTGCCAAATACTGTATCTATTGCCGTGATAAAGCTCAGGCTGCCCGTAACCGTGCGTATGCTGAGAAGAAGAAGTCCGGCTCTGCCGTGAAAATCGGCAGCGAACAGATTTGTCCGATCTGCGGTAAGACCTACACCGTGACCTCCGGCTCTCAGAAGTATTGCAAGGAGTGTACCGCAGGCAAAAAGCGGAAAAAGTCCGCTCCGAACACGGAGTACCTCAAAGGGCATTACGATTATATCCGTGTCAATGTTCCGAAGGGAGAGCGTGAGAAAATCAAGGCTTATGCGGAGTCTCAGGGTATGAGTGTGAATAAGCTGCTGCTCACGGCGTTGGAGGAATACAAAGAAAAACACAATGGAGAAAAACAATGAAACTGACAAATAATAGATGTGCTGTTGAGGTCACATTAGATGATAACTTTGATCTCAAAAGCCCCGACCATAGAGAATATGATCTCGTCTTGAATGTTGACGGATATACTGCTCAGGTTTATTATAGGGTGCTGTCTTTATCCGTAAATCTTTTTCATGACAAGTATAAGATTGCTTTAGTAGGCTCAGGTCAATCATATCCTGATGACTGTGCTGTGCTTGATGATGAGGTTTTGACCGTAATCCAAGATAATCGAGTTGTTAGACTTGATCTTCATAAAAGAACGGTAATAGAAACCTATGATACTGACTTGTACGGCTGTGCCTTTGGTTTGTATAGTACACCTGACGGATACTTCATTCATGGTGAGCTTGAAGTAGCTCGATATGATAAAGATTTCAATAAGAAGTGGGGCTTTTCAGGCAGAGATATTTTCGTATCACCAAACAATAAACAGGCTTTTCAACTGCTTGAAGATCGTGTATGCCTCTATGACTTTGAGGACAATTATTATGAGCTTGATTATAATGGGAATCAGCTCTTAGACCTTCCACATAAATAATCACTCCAAATCCCCATTCTTCTTACGCTTTCGGTCTTGCTGCTGCTCGTTGCGTTCCTGACGGAGAAACTCCTCTATGGTACGCTGTGCGTCGGCAAGGTCACGCGCCCGCTTATCCGCTTCACGAAACTGCTGATCTTTCAATGAACGCTCTTGTATGAGGGCGTTCATTTTTTTGTCCAGGCTCTCCACGGTCGGGATATGACCGGAGGGATAAAGCTCCAATACCTTAGTGCGAATTTGCCCGTACTCGGTAAGCTCTGCGCTGTGTTCCTTGCGGTACTTTTTCGCAGCACTTCCGCTGAGGGCTTTCAGCTCCTCGCCGTACACTTTCAGCTTGCGGTATTTTCGCAGAACTTTCAGCTTCACCTGCAAGTCCTCGATCTCCGTTTTCATGTTGTTCAGCTCGGAGAGAAGTCCTCGGCTGTGAGCGTATTCCGATATTGCCGCCTGCTTTATCTGATCAGGCTCAACACCATACTCGGCTATCACATTCTTTGCGATACTGGCGAGCTTCATATTGCCACGGTCGATTGCGTCCTGAACGAACTTGTTCAGGGGCTTTTTCGTGATAACTCTTATCTTCGACCTCGGCACATAGACCAGCACTCCCTGATACTGTGCGATACGGCTTTTGATCTGCTCAGTCTCATAGAACCAGCCCAGGGTTCGGGCACGAGTCATCTTTGCTCTCGGATTGCGTTCTTTCTGCTCGGCAAGCATAAATTTCAGGTCGATCTTATGGTCGGGATTGTACTCGACAAGCACTCCGAAATCGGCGCACTTCCGCAGAAAATCATCGAAGTCCTCGCTCTCTTTTATGACCTGATCTATCGTGTATTTCAGCTTTGCTTTCCACGATAGTCCCTGACGGTTCATATCCCACTCCCAATGGCTCTTACCCTTGCCCATTTCGGGGTGATCGACCACGGAGAGATGGTGCCGCTTGCATACCTCGTCTGACAGGTCGATGAGTTTCTTCCACGCACGTTCCTTGACCTTGCCCTGATTCATGTTCGACTCAAATGTCCTGCCGTTGGCACGGCTCACATTATTGAATATCACATGGATATGGGTGTGGTCGGTGTCAGTGTGGACTGCAAGAAAATACTGATACTCTCCCTTGAGAAATTTCTCGCATAACTCCTTGCCGACTTCCAAAGCCCTTTCGGGTGTGATCTCCCCAGGCTTGAAGCTCTGAATGAAGTGCTGAGACAGGACTGTATTATGCCCCGTTCCACCAGCTCGGACGGCTTCAAAATCCTTGCTTGCCCGTGCAGGATCAGAGCTGCAACCGTAGGTGAAGATGAGCCTGCCGTTATCAGTCTTTGAAGGATTGGCGATATAGGCTAACGCTTTAACTTCAGTAGTTTTGATTGCAAAGAGTTTAGTAGTTGCCAAATCTTATCCTGTCCCTCCTTGATGTTCACGATGTCCTCGGCATAGATCTTGTTCGTACTGTTCACTCTAACGGCTATCTGATTCACGTTGTTGGAGATACTGCCGACGAGCCTGTACATCTTATCAAACTTTTCATCATCGAAATGGACGATGTAGCCCTCAAAGATCATAGCCCTGATGAACTCGCTCCGTGACCTCAGACCGCTGTTGCGAAACTTACGCTCGATAGCTTCGTACTCTGCTTCGGTCAAACGTATCTGCATATACCGATTATGAGGTTCATTCTCTGCTATTTTTATCCTCTCCTTTCGTTTCGGGGTTCAAGGGGTGTCCCTCTTGCAAGCAGTGTGTCGGAACATTCAATTTCTGAGAAATTGTAATGCGGAGATACCGAGCTTGCTGGGTTTGAGTCACGCCCTCTGTGCGTGACTTCAATTTGAGCCTTCGGCTCTCAGAAGTTTCCTCTCTCTGTCAGAGAAATTGGAGCTTTGCGACCTCGGCTGCAATACCCCCTCACTTATCTACCGACGAATTTGAGTTTTGGACAAAGAAATCCTGTAATGTTCACAGAAAGTTTACAATTAGAATGCCAATTACTACAAATACTCCGAACATCATGCCGCTTTATTCCGAACCTGATTGATGATACTGCTCATATATGGTATAATATCAATATATGATGCTGTGTCCGGCTCGCTGTCTGACAGAGGAAAACTTCATACAGGAGTGATACTTGAACGGGTACAGTAATGTAAACATAAATCCCTGTTCTGAACGATGTTTCAGGACAGGGATTTTTCAGGATTATGCAGGAGGTTTAATAATGGATCACGAAAGAATCATACACATCTTAGATTATCTCTCACGGCACACAGATGAGAGCCACTTTGTTACGATCAATCAGATACAAGATTATCTCGCCAATGTCTGTAATCTTTCCAGAGTTAAAAGCGTAACGATTCGCCGTGACCTTGATCGTCTTACCACTATGGGAAATAATATCATCAAGGTCAACCATGAACACAACACGGCATACTATGCTTTGATCGACAAAGGGTTCTCATTCAACGAGATACGTTTCATTGTGGATTCGATCTCAATCAACAAGTTCCTGACTGCTTACCAGAAACAGAAACTGATCAAAAAGTTTGAGGGTATGTGTTCCGACACTGAGATCAGGCAGCTTATAAGCCGTATCGTTCTGAATGAACGCTGTCCGTCAACGCTTGATCTCTTGGAAAACTTGGACAAGATACACCGTCTGATTGGTGAACGCCAGAAGATAGACTTTGATTATGGTAAGTATAATGAAACCACAAAGCAGATAACATACTATCATAAGGATAGAGATATGCTGCCTGTAAGCGTGATCTACTTCCACGAAAAGTTTTACCTTAAATGCTTCAACCTGACTGACAGCAAGTGGAGGATATACAGAGTTGATAGAATGAAGAATATTATCGGCGGTGATATATCTCAGTTCCACCTGCCTCCGGAAGAAAAGTATGAGGGCTTCGTAACAGATATGTTCGCCCCAAAATACTTCACCAGCGTCACGCTCCGGGTGAGAAAGTATCTGCTTGATGAGATGCGAGAAAACTTCGGGGAATTCGCTTCGATTATTCCCGATAATGATAGCGACTTTGTTCGTTTCCATGTTCGGGTAGGCATCAACCAGAAGTTCTACCTGTGGCTGATGAAGTATGGCAGCGGAATGGAGCTTGTTGCACCTGCCAAAGAACGAGCTGAGTATTTGGAAGAAGTGCGAAAAATGCTCGGTGCTTATCCTGAGTTTACACAGCAATCTACGCCTTGACACTCAGTCCCCATTGTAGTATAATAGAGCAAGTGTGTGAATTTCAGGAGGTTATTACTATGATGGACTCTATAACAGTCGGTGCTAAGATCAGAATGACAGAAGCTGTCACCAGAGATTATCCTGTCGGCTCTACTGCTACGATACTTTACATAGACGAAATGGACAATGTTTTCATAGAATGGTCGGACGGCAAGCTGTCCTCATTCTCGGACAAACAGGTCATACATGGATTTGAGAAGATATAAAGATAAAACCGCTGTTGCATTCATGCAGCAGCGGTTTTTTGTTAAAGGATAGTATTGTTCTTGTAGTCTGTTCCCCAAGTCTGCATTGCATCGAGTATCGGACGGAGTGTTTCTCCCAGCTCACTGAGCGAATACTCTACTCTCGGCGGCACCTCTGCATAGACTGTTCGGATAACGATACCGTCACTCTCCATAGAACGCAGGCTCTCAGTCAGCACCTTCTGGCTGATGCCGTCAAGGGATTTCCGCAGCTCGTTGAACCGCCACGGGCGGGCAAGAAGATTTCTCAGTATCAACAGTTTCCACTTGTTTCCGATAAGCTGTACCGTAGTTGCAACGGGACAATCCGGCAGTTCTTCCTTTTTCAGCATAGCGCACCTCCGATAGTTTCAAAAAGAATGTTACATTCATTATAACATACAGCAGTCCAAAAAGCAAGCTATATACAGTTCATAAAATGTTTACATTTTGCAATTGTCTTGAAAACCACGACATAGCTCAATAGTTACTTTTTTGTAACTGAGGTACAAAAAAGTGCGTACTTGTGTGGTTCGGACTTTTCTGCTATACTGAACACAACAGGGAAACCTGATTCTAAAAAGGAGGTACAAGCCATGAGTGAGATGCTTAAGTATGTTGCCGCATACAGCACTGAGAACAGTGCCTGCGGTACATCCGATCCGAAGGAAACTCCCGCTTCTGCTTGTGGTGCAGCTGATCCTGCACCCTCTGCCTGCGGTGCTGCCGATCCTGCACCCTCCGCTTGCGGTTCTGCCTGCGGTGCTGCTGATCCCGACAAGAAGTAAGTCGTTAAACTTCATACACAAGGTCAGGCATATCGGCTCACTGTCGGTATGCCTGTGCTGTAACAAATCACGCAACAGCGTTTACATAGATTGGAGGACACCGAGATGAAACCGTATTTTGCTTTTCAGTGGCATATTACTGACACCTGCGACCAGCGGTGCAAGCACTGTTATATTTTTGCTGAGGACAACTGCAAGGCACTCACGGAAATGCCGTGGGAGAAGATGAAGCAGGTTGTCGAGAGCTGCGAGGATATGTGCGGCAAACTCGGTCGGACTCCCTATTTTTACATCACGGGCGGTGATCCGATACTCCACCGTGATTTCTGGAAACTTGCTTCACTTCTGAAAGAAAAAGGCATCACATGGGGCATTCTCGGCAACCCGTTCCACCTGAATGATGAGGTCTGTAAAAGGCTTTACGACCACGGGTGTCGGAAATATCAGCTCTCCCTTGACGGAATGGAGGATATGCACGACCTGTTCCGCAAGCCCGGTTCCTTTCAGACTACGCTCAAAGCGATAGACTACATCAAAAATGCGGGAATGTGGTGTGCGGTGATGTCCACCGTATCGAGTATGAATATGGGTGATTTTCCGAAGATGATAGACCTTGTGGCGGAGAAGAATGTTGATGTTTTCGCATTCGGTCGCTACTGCCCAACAAGCGGTCAGAAGTCGGAGGAATACCATATCACACCGACCGCCTACCGTGATTTTCTCGATATGTGCTACAAAAAATTTCAGTACCACAAGCAGAACGGCTGCAAAACCACATTCCAGTACAAAGACCACCTTTGGACACTTTATCTCTACGAGCAGGGGCTGTTTAAGATTCCCGAAAACCATGAATCCGACAAGGTTTATGACGGCTGCCACTGTGGGATCGGTCACATGACCATTCTCCCCACGGGCGATGTGTACGCTTGCCGAAGAATGGAGAGCAAGATCGGTAATGTGTTCGATACGCCGATGTATGAGCTGTTTGTCGGTGCAGATTTAGAGGAATACCGTCAGTTTGATAAGTTTGAAAAGTGCAGTAAATGCGAGCTGAGGGGCTATTGCAGAGGTTGTCCTGCCGTGACATTCGGCTATACGGGCAATATGTATGCACCCGATCCGCAGTGCTGGAAGGAGGTATCATGATGGAACTGTTAGAGCTTATGAAATACCGCCGTTCAATACGGAAATACATCGACAAGCAGATACCGCTTGATGATTTGCAGAAAATCGTTGAAGCCGGAGAGTATGCTCCCAACGCAGGAGGCGGTCAGCGGAGTATTATCGTTGCTGTCCGCAATAAACTGCTTGCAGAGCAGATAGGGATTCTCAACCTCGCAAAGTTTGACCGTTCAAGGCTCATCGGAGGATATGTTTCAAAGGAACAGCCCAGCATTATCGATGATAAGAACATCAAAAACGGCTTTTACGGTGCGCCCTGTGTATGCATTATCTTCACACCGAAGAATTTTCTGTATGCCGTCCCCGACGCTTTCTGCTGTGCGGAGAATATGGTGCTTGAAGCTACCGAGCTTGGTATCGCTTCATGTATTACCGCAAGAGCTGAGGAGACTTTTGATAATGACATCGGCAGAGAACTTTTGAAGAAATGGGGTATCCCCGAAAACTTCATCGCAAGGGCTTTTGTGCTGCTCGGCTACTGCGAAGGAGAGTACCCGCAAAGTAAACTCCGCCGTGACGGTCGTGTGGTCATTGTTGATGAGGACTGACCGTTGTAAAAACGAGCTGAATATGGTAAAATAGGAAGAAAGGACGGTGAGGAACACGATAATCAACACAGGTATGCGGACGGATATTCCGGCATTTTATTCAGAATGGTTCATGAACAGGATACGGGCAGGATTTGTGCTGGTGCGTAACCCTTACCGCCCCGACTGGATCACTCGCTATGAACTGAATACCGATGTGGTGGACTGCCTTGCGTTCTGCACGAAGAATCCCGAACCGATGCTGAAACACCTTAACGAGCTGAAAGTATATCATCAGTATTGGTTCGTCACGATAACGCCCTACGGAAAAGAAATTGAACCGAATGTACCACCGAAAGAAAAGGTAATGCAGGACTTCATCACACTTTCCGAAAAGGTCGGCGTGAATTGCGTGTGCTGGCGGTATGATCCGATCTTCATCGACCGCACCTACACGCTTGAACGGCATATAGCCGACTTTGAGCAGATGTGCAGGACACTTTCGGGCTATACAAAGGTCTGCGTTATCAGCTTCATTGACCTCTACGAAAAGGTCAAGCGCAATTTTCCGCAAGCTCGGACGGTCACACAACAGGAGCGTATCACCATAGGCAAGACCTTTGCGGAGATTGGCAGGCGGCACGGCATCACCATAAAAGCCTGTGCGGAAGGTATGGAGCTTGCCCCCTACGGAGTAGACTGCGGTGGCTGTATGACAAAGCAGACCTTTGAAACGGCGATTGGCAGCAACCTTATCGTGCCGAAGAAGAAATCGCAGAGGGCAGAATGTGCCTGCGTTCTCGGTACAGACATTGGCGCATATGATACCTGTGGTCATTTTTGCCGATACTGCTACGCTAATTACAATCATGAAAATGTCAGACGGAATATGCGGCTTCATGATCCTGAGTCACCCTTTCTTGTGGGCAATTTACAGGAGAGTGAGGTCATACATCAAGCGAATCAGGAAAGCTGGATAGATATGCAGCTCACAATGTTTTAGGCGGTGCTACCATGAACAGACTTGATTTTATGATAGATTATCTTCTTTCCGAACGAAACGATCTCGGAAATATAGCGATACCAGAAACCGAACAGGACAAGTTCAGGCTTTACAGAAGCCTTGTGAATATCCGTCCTGCTGTGAAAGCAAGTGATGACTTCCTTCAAGTTGAGGACGAGTATCTCTCTGAGCAGACCGCAAGCAAAGTAATTACGGATATTTCAGATTTAACGCCCATAGAGGACGGCATTTATCTCTGGAAAGGCGATATTACCACGCTCAAATGCGGAGCTATCGTCAACGCCGCCAATTCGGGAATGACGGGATGCTGGCAGCCGTGCCACTCCTGCATAGACAACTGCATACATACCTTTGCGGGCGTTCGTCTGCGGTATGAGTGCGGTCAGATCATGGAGAAGCAGGGACACGAAGAACCTACCGGAAAGGCGAAGATCACGCAAGCCTATAATTTGCCATGCGGCTATGTGATACACACCGTCGGACCGATCGTAGACAGTATTCTTACAGATGAGCATTGCAGACTGCTTGAAAGCTCCTATCAGAGCTGTTTGGAACTTGCTGTGCAGAATGGTATTGACAGTATCGCTTTCTGTTGTATCTCAACGGGCGTGTTCGGTTTTCCACAGGATAAGGCGGCAGAAATTGCTGTGCGAACAGTAAGGGAGTTCCGCAAAACACACGATATACAGGTCATTTTCAATGTGTTTAAGGAGGACGATCATGAGATATACAAGGAATTACTCGGACGAGCTTGATCGTCTGAAAAAGGAAATACAAACCGCCGATTGTATCATCATCGGTGCAGGTGCAGGGCTTTCCACTGCCGCAGGCTTTACCTATTCGGGAGAACGCTTTGAAAAATTCTTCTCGGATTTTGAAGCAAAGTACGGCTTTCACGATATGTATTCCGGCGGCTTCTTTCCTTTTGAGACGCAGGAGGAAATGTGGGCATACTGGTCGAGGTTCATTTACTGCAACCGATATATGGACGTTGACAACGGAACATACAAGACGCTGTTTGAATTGATGAAAGACAAAGACTATTTCGTTATCACCACAAATGTCGATCACCAATTCCAGAAGGCGGGCTTTGACAAGGCAAGGCTGTTTTATACGCAGGGCGATTACGGGCTGTTTCAATGCTCTGAGCCGTGCCACGATCAGACATATGACAACGAGGAGATCATCAAGGATATGATTGAGTTTCAGGAGGATATGAAGATACCCACCGACTTGATACCGAAATGCCCGAAATGCGGCAAGCCCATGACGATGAATCTGCGGAGCGATGATAAATTCGTCGAGGACGAGGGCTGGCACAAGGCAGCAGAGCGATATGACGATTTCCTGCAAGCACACACCGGACAGCATATCCTGTTTTTAGAGCTTGGTGTGGGCTACAATACGCCTGTTATCATCAAGTACCCGTTCTGGAGAATGACAGCAAAGAACCCCAATGCAGTCTATGCCTGTCTGAATTTCGGTGAGGCGTATGCACCAGACGAGATAGTGAAGCAGAGTATCTGCATTGATGGGGATATTCATAATATACTTCTTGCTTTGACACATTAACTTTGAACCCACTGGATTCAAAGTTACCATAAAGGGCTATTGCTTTGGCAATGGCTCTTTTCTTTTCAGAAGTACAAATTCTGTCTATCTAAAATGATATAATAATTATTTACAAGGCACTTCCAGAAAGCCAAATTTTGTCTATCTGATTTCATATAATAGTATCAGACAAAGCATACAACTCGATACTTTTGTGAAGTCATTGAACAGTTCCATACAAGACTTGATCGGTAATCCATTACGGTCTTTAGGAGGTGATAGCTGTGTACTGGACGATGATAATAGATCACGGTCTGCATTGATTGCCTTGCGGATTGATTTGTGCTGATACAGAAGTTGAGTATGTTATGCTGTTAAACTCTCGGCATAAAGGCGGTCTGAGCAGATCAGGCCGCCTTTTTTCTTATGCCTAATGTGATAGGAAGATGAAATTTTGGTGAAGTGTCCACAATAGGAATTTAGAAAAACGGAGTGAAATCTCTTAGCAATCAAAAGCAAATATGGGTTTTCACAATTCCGAAAAAATGACGGCGGTGATTTAAGAGAAATGCCGATTTGACGGCGGTTTTCGCTGATATGAATGTCCACGTTCGTGGACACGGCAAATTTGCTTTTTCTGCCCAAATGGTTCATAATAGAATAGAACACATTGCAGCCAGCAATACGGTGTTCGCTTACGGTGAACCTTACTGCGCAGGAGGGTTACTCGATCACTGTATGGAAACTGAATATGGAACGATCAAATGGACGAGTAATGTTTGATTGTCGGACGGGTATATACCGAATGACAGGCTTATTGTGTCCATTTGCGTTTTCCGTCCGGCGGAAAGGACGGAAATTATGGGCGAAAAGAAAACAGCTCCTCGCATTCCATTATTCAGTGAACGCAAAGAGCCGGAAAAACAAGACTTATACATCTATGGCAGTGAGAATACCGCTGAAAAGGAGCAAGACTGCTTCGCTAAGGCGTTATCCCGCTATATGTTTGACAGCGGACCGGATAACAAGAAGGTTTCTGCAAGAAAGCTCCATATCTTGTCGGGCGTATCGAAAAGTGCTATCTATTACTATCTGCTCGGAGTACGGCGGATTACATACGAAACGCTCTGTGCAATCTGTATCGCATTAAGACTTCACCCTGTACGTCAGGAGCATCTGTTCCGCAAGGCACATATCATGATGCCTTGTGATGAGCCTTATCCCAGCAAGCGTGACAGGATCATCAAGTACTATCTTGATAACTGTGCTTTTATAAAGAGATGTACTGTTATTGCCTGCAATGAGGAGCTTACATCGAATGATTGTGATGCTCTCAACGAGCTGACCTCTGATAAGGAGGACAGCGAGTAATGGGGAGATTTATGTATGTTCACTTTGGTGATGATGTTCCCCGTAACATCGAGAGGGAGTATAATAAGCTCCTTCGCAGAGAGCAGTATCTGATAGAGCGTGATGCGGAAAACGGTATGATAGATATTGTTGACTTTAATGATATTCTTGAAATACACCCTGATCCCGCAAGTCTCCCCATAAACTACTATGAGGAAGAACAGCAAAGGCAGCGTGAAAACAGACTGCAATACCTTCCAACCGCATTAGATATGCTCAAAAAGGAGTTTCCGGAGGGATATGAGCTTATCATGGACTACTATCTTGGCGAGAAGAAGATCACAATCATGTACTTAATGGAAAAATATGGCTTAACAAGATCTGTGGCTAAGTACAGATTGAAACTCGCAAAGCAAAAGCTAAAAGAATACATCATCTTGCACGAAAATGAATAGACATAATTGTTTAATGTGCCGATTTTTCCTTTTTGAAAGAAAAAAATTCGCAAAATCTTTGTCCAAAACGAAAATTCCTCGGTAGATGGATAGAGGGGTTCGTACCGCTTAGCAATTTGAGAGGTGCGAATCGCTTGCTGACATATTTTATCCTCCGTGATAAGGGACGGTATGGGTTTTTCCATTTGTCCGTGCCGTCCCAACATATTTACAAGTTGTCATGTTCCTTTCTTTTATGTATTTTTTCTTTATGGCAGCAGAGATGCTGTCGGGAGAGCCTGAGCCACGGCTTGGGTTCTGCCAAAAACATCTCTAAATGCGATAGTTCCATTCTCCTATTTTCAAATAGACAGCGATATGCTGTCGGGAGCTTCTCCTCGCTCTGAGGGGAAGCTGCCAACAGTACATCCGATAGAATACGATGTATTGCCCGGTCTATCACGATTGGGGATAGTATCTTGAAAATCAAATAACAAACACTATTTGCTGTTTTCAATTTCGATAATTGAAAGGAGCTGTCCAATGGAAGATAAACTTTTATCAGATACCGCTAATGATTACATGTTTAGCGAGTATCCTGAGATTCTTACCGTCAAGGATATTACAAAGATATTAGGTGTTCACCCAAATAAGGTCTATGAACTTGTCAAGGAGGGTGTACTGCCTAAAATCCCGTGTTGTCGATATATAAAGGTTGCAAAGATTTACGTCATAAAATACGTTCTGCAAAGCGCACAATAAGCACTTGGTAGAAATGTCCGTTGTGCTGAAAAAGCACGAAAGTGATGCAAAGCCCTTGAAAAGTCCGTAAAACTGCGCTACAATTAAGTAGTCAACAGCAGACTTTTCTACCGCTTTCGATGCACAAGGAGGTTATAATATGAAAGCGAGTCTGCCTTTTAAGTATATTATCTGTGAAAAACACGGAAAGCTGTATGTAGTCTTTGACTTCAAGGACGATAGCGGTAAAAGAAAAAGAAAATGGGTGGGAACTGGATTGCCGAATAACTGCACCCAGAAGGCACTGAAAGGAAGAATAGATCAGATTATCAGCGAATTCTACGATGAATACTGCTCAGGTCGTGCAACGGCTGTTAAGGAAAAGGTAGTTAAGAAACCGTGTTGGTATGATGGTGATCCGAGAATGCAGAATGAATCGGTTTCGCCTACAGATGCAGGCTTTAGGTTCACAGGTTTCCTGTTTTACTGGCTTGATTCAATCAAAGCAACGATTGCGTACACTACCTATAATGGCTATACGATCAACCTGACATTAGTCAAGAGATACTTCGATGAGCTTTATCCGGGTTTGCTGTTAACCGATCTTACTGCTTTACAGATCCAGAAGTTCTACAATGATATGTATAATGAGGGAAAAAGTGGAAACACCATTAAGCATTACCACGCTAATATCCACAAAGCCCTGAAATATGCAGTCAAGATGGATTTGCTTATAGCCAACCCTGCGGACAAAGTCGAACTGCCTAAGCAGGAGAAGTTTAGAGCGAGCTTCTATACCAAAGAGGAGATCAATCAGCTTCTTAAAGTCTTTGAAGGAGATAGAATGGAGCTTGTGGTCAACATTGCTGCTTACTATGGACTCCGGAGAAGTGAAGTGCTGGGTTTGAAATGGGATGCCATTGATTTTGACAAGGGTACACTTTCGGTATGCCGTAAGATTACGAGCATCAATGCCGACGGACATGAGCAGTTGAGGGTGGACGATACGCTGAAGACTGAAGCAAGCGTGAGAACACTTCCTCTTATTCCGCAGATTGAGAAGATGCTGAAAGAAAAGCTGAAACTCGAAATGCAGTATTCTCAGATCCTCAAGGGCGACTTTGACAGAACCTTTGACGGCTTTGTATGCCGGGACAACACGGGAGCGATCATCACGCCCGAATACGTTACAAGGCATTTCAAAGATGTGGTCAAGAAGTATAAGCTCCGTCCGCTTCGTTTCCATGATCTGCGTCATAGCTGTGCAAGTCTCTTGCTTGCGAACGGCGTATCAATGAAAGCGATTCAGGATTGGCTCGGTCATTCTACTTTTAACGTTACCGCCAATTTTTATAGTCACCTCGATTACAAGTCGAGGATCTCATCTGCTGAGGTTATTTCCAACGCTCTCGGTGACGAGGACGATGAGAACGAGGGCAAAAAGAAAACCGCAGGCTCCTGAAACAAGAACCTGCGATTGTCATGGTGCCGGTGGCGGGGGTCGAACCCGCACGGTGTTGCCACCAACGGATTTTGAATCCGTCACGTCTGCCAATTCCATCACACCGGCAAATTATTAAATTGAGAGTTCACAAGCACACAAGACAAAAAGTCCGTTACTGCAACCGAAATGAAGGAGAAAACAATCAAATTTGGTAGAAAATTTCTGAACCCTATCCGAAAAAGTACAAGACTTTTTCTACCAAATGTGAAGTGCAAAAGTGTTGAAATGTCGAAATGACTTAGATTTCAAGGAAATCGTGGTAGACTGGGAAAAAACTCAGTCGAAAAAGTTTGAGTGGATTTTGAGTCCGTCACGTCTGCCAATTCCATCACATCGGCTTAAATATAACATATCAATTATATCAAATCGGCGGCAAAAAGTCAAGAGCGGAATGGCAATTTTTATTTTTATTCAGATTTTATATACTCTGAGGGCGTTTCGGTACATGAAAAGCTCCCTTTGTTTCGGCGTAATATCGAGACTTGCGGCAAAGTCAAGGTGAACTTTTTCTGAGCAGCTTCCGAAGTCAGAGCCGAATATGAAATGCTCGGGCATGGTGGCTATAGCGGCTTCAAGAGCTGTCTTTATCTGGGGACAGATACGGGAGTCATCTGCCACTGAGGAGGTATCGAACCAGACATTTCCGCAGTCTTTAAGAGTTCCGAAGCACTGTTCAAGTTCGGGATAGAAGCAGTGGCAGTAAACGAACCTGTTCTGAGGGCGTTTCTGTGCGAGCTCTTTCATCTTATCGGGAGCCGAATACTGCGTATTATCCCAGCCCGTGTGGAAAAGCACAGGTACATCGAATTCCTCGGCAAGGTCGTAGACAGGGGAGAGCACATGGTCGGTGCAGTAAAAGCTCTCGTGTCCCGTGTAAAGCTTCAGACCGATGATATCCCCCATTTCAAGGAGCTCCCTGCACAGGCGGAGCTGCTGTTCATAGCTGATAAACGGACTTATACCTGCGATGACCTTTATCATATCGCTGCCTCTGAAAAGCTCCGCGCAGTCACGCACCGAACCGATAACGCTTTCAAGCTCGGAATCAGCGATAACTATGCCCTTGTCAACTCCGTTTCTGCGGAGCTCCGCTACAAGGGCTTCTTTTTTTGTGTTGAAGTCGGGATAGTCAACGGGGAGGTGCAAATGTGAATCAATTACCATAAATAATATCCTTTCGGCATAAATCATAAGTTCTGCGTAAAATATAGCACGTTTTGGAGTTTAAGTCAAGCTTTTCCTTTACATTTTTGTCGATTTGTGTTATAATATAATTTAAGATTTTAAAATATTAACTTCCTGAAAGCTGATAGCTCGGGAATGAAAGGTATAACATGAAACTAAAATATATAGTAATTCTTTCAGCAGCGCTGTGCCTGTTTACAGGCTGCGGCGGAAAAAAGGTCTCAACATCTTCCGAAAGCGCCAAAGCTTCTTCAAGTACGGTCACAACAACTGTTTCGACCACAACAACTGCTGTATCGACAACGACTGCTGTCACCACTACAAAGCCAAAATGCGATCCGCCCAAAGACCTTGTGCTCAAGGGACTTGATTCCGTTGAGGTCTATGAGGATATCTCCCTTGACAGCTTTATCACGGAGAAAAATGTTGACCTCAAGGACGGCTCGGTGAAGCTCAATACCTCCGATACGGGAGTTTTCGAGGTGGAGATACCGTATATCTACAACGGCTGCGAGTTCACCCAGAAGCTGCAATATTCCGTAATGGATACGACTCCGCCTGTGGTGCTAAATGCAGGCTGGGAGCCAAATCACAAGGTAGGAACGCCATTCGACCTCAATGATTACGTGGGCTTTGCGGATAATTTCGACAGTAACCCCGTTCTTACATTCACAGGCGATATTGATCCCGACAAGGTTGGGCTTTATCCGCTAACTGCAACTGTTACTGACAGCTCGGGAAACTTCACGACATGGGACCTTAAGATATGTGTTCTGAATGAAGTTCCACGCCCTGTTGATGATAATCCGAGAGTGAACTACAGCGACTTTATCGCTCAGTATAACAGGGACGGAGTTCGTTTCGGAATAGACGTTTCTGCATGGCAGACCGATGTGGACTACAACGCTGTCAAGGCGGCTGGGTGCAGCTTCGTTATAATCCGCGTGGGCTACTTCTACAGCGAGATAAAAATGGACGATTACTTCCGCGAGAATATCAAGAACGCTACCGAAGCAGGTCTCGATGTGGGCGTATACTTCTACACCACCGATAATACCCAGGATGGCGTCCGTGAACACGCCCGCTGGATAGCGGAGCAGGTCAAGGGCTACGACCTGCAAATGCCTGTAGCATTTGACTGGGAGGAGTTTGCTAACTTCCAGAAGTATCACATGAGCATAAAGGACATCAACGACGTTTACATGGCGTTTGCTGACGAGATAGAGAAGTGCGGCTATAAAGCTATGCTCTACAGCAGCAAGAACTTCCTCGGCAATATATGGAACGAGGAGACTAAGGCTTCTCACCCTGTATGGCTGGCACATTTCATTGACGAGACCGATTACGACGGCGAGTACGCTATCTGGCAGGCGAGTGCCTACGGTCATATCCCCGGCATAAACGGCGATGTGGATATGGATATCCAGTATCTTGATAAAAAATTAGACTGACGCAGGGGCGGATAGTATCCGCCCTTTCTTTTTGTGCATTTTAAAAACATATCCGCCACGAGAAAATAAATATATCACTTTTGTGCTGGAAATCCTTGACACTGCTTCGCACAATATGTTATAATAAGTTTTAAAGAAAGATAAAGAGGAGTGCATCACTTTGAGAATGGTCGAAATAGGATACAATCACAGACACGGCAGGAGCTTCTGCATAGACCGTCCCAACGGCACAGACAGCTGGCTCATGCTCATCGTAAAAACACCCGTACACTTCAGGATAGACAGCAGGGAGACACGCACGACGTCCCATTCGTTTATCATTTACCGTCCTAACACCCCACAGTATTACTATCCTGCCAGCAATGAATACTTCGATGACTGGATGCATTTTTATCCCGACGAGGACGAGCAGAAAATGCTGAATGAGCTGAATATCCCCCTTGACAAGCCTGTGGAGATAGGCGATATTACCGAGATGTCGTCTATGATACGCAGTATGTGCTTCGAGCACTATTCGGGAAATCAGTTCAGAACAAACAGCATAGACCTGTATTTCAGACTGCTCATGTTCAAGATCTCGGAAAAGCTGAAAAAAAAGGAGGCTTTCCCCAACAGGTCCGAGGGAATATACTCAGAAAAGCTCCTGTGGATACGCAAGTCTATCTATCGCTGGCCGAGCCGCGATTATTCCATTGAAGATATGGCAAAGGAGCTCTCGCTGAGCCGCTCCCGTTTTCAGCATCTGTACACAGAGACCTTTGGCGTCAGTGTAAACAGGGACGTCATCACCAGCCGACTGAACAAGGCGGCTGAGCTTCTGAAAACTACAGACCTGTCCGTAAAGGACGTGGGAATTAACGTGGGCTATGGCAATACATCGTATTTTGTAAAGGCATTCGGCAATTTCTACGGACTTACCCCATTGCAGTACAGACAGGCGGAAATGAAATAACAAAGAGGGAGTGATGATATCACTCCCTTTTTATAATAATTTGATGTCCCTCTGAAGGGGATTCCAAAGGGACTGTGTTCCTTTGGCAGAGTGACTCCCCATAAGATGGGGAGATGTCCGAAGGACAGAGGGGACGTACCGGTAAGGTCAGAGGCGGCGCCTCTGGCAGGGTTCGGGGCAGAGCCCCGATATCGTTAGGCACTCCTAACAGGAGCGAGTACCCTCTGTCAGCTACGCTGACATCTCCCTGTACTACAGGGAGTCACCGCAAGGGTAAATTAAAAAAACAGTCCGGCGGACTGTTTTTTTAAGAGGGTGACTCCCCACGGGGTGGGGAGATGTCGCAACGCGACAGAGGGGACGGACCCGATTAGGGGGCCCTGCAAGTGAGGGCGTCCCTTGTTTGCAATTATTTATTATAGATGAAACTGTCATTGATACGTGTCTCGAACTCCGCAACGGGCAGAGGTCTGTCAAAGTAGAAGCCCTGCGCCAGATTACAGCCGTTGGAGCTCAGCAGATTGACCTGCTCGATAGTCTCAACGCCCTCGGATATACACTCAAGACCTATCTCCTGCGTCATAGCGACAATATACTTGAACATTATGGTCTTTTGCATATAATTCTCGGTCTTGTGGTCGGGGAGCAGGCTCTTGTCAAGCTTTACAACGTCCCACGGTATCTCTTTAAGGAGATTCAGCGAGGAATAGCCAGTTCCGAAGTCATCGACTGCTGTGGAGAGCCCAAGCTCCTGCAAGCCGCTGATTATGCGCTTTAAGTCCTTGAATTCCACATCTGTAGTAGTCTCGGTAAGCTCTATCTCGATATATTCGTGTGGAACGCTATGCCTGTCGATTATCTCGGTTATATGCTGGAGCAGGTCCATATCCGAAAGATGACGGCGCGAGAGATTTACCGATACCCTGACAACGTTTTGTCCGCTGTCCAGCCACCTGCGTATATCGCGGCATACCGAGTCGAGCATATAGAAGTCCAGCTTGCAGATATCGCGTCCTTGTTCAAGAACGGGGATAAAGTCTATCGGCGGAACGAGCCTGCCGTTATGGAGCCAGCGGCACAGCGCTTCTGCGCCTACAACGCGTCGCTGGTCGATATCCACCTTGGGCTGGTAGTATACGAGGAACTCCCTGTCCTCAAGAGCTCTCGGGAAACAGGCGGTTATCTCGTTATTGCGCTTGGTACGTGCAAGGAGCGCGTCATCGAAGTACACAACGTCCTGCTTTGACGAGCCCTTGGCAAGGTGAAAAGCCATGCTTACTCTGTCCATGATATCCGTGGGCAGGATAAAGCTGTCCATATCGGGGATAACGTAGACTCCCGCAGTGGCAGACAGCAGTATTCTTTCGCCCTTTGCCTCGTCATAGACTATTCCCGTGCCGTTGAGAAGCCGCAGTATAGTGGGGAGCTTTTCCTGTTTTATGAGGGTAATGAAGTTATCTCCGCCGATACGACAGACGTTTTCGTATTCGTCGTCGAGCTGGTCGGCGATAAGAGCGATGAACTTCTTCATTACCATAGTGCCCTTTTCTCTGCCTATCTGCTGATTGACAAGGGAAAAGCGCTTTAAATTGAAGTAAACGGCGGTATATTCGTCCACTCGTTCAGCTTTATAGAGTATCTTGATACATTTCATGAACTGGCGCAGATTGAACATATCCAGTTCTGTATCAAAGAAGGTCAGGTGATGTGCAATGCCGATAAGTCGGCTTTTTGCATGGCTGAATGTGAGTATATCCAGCAGGACATTTATCCTGTGTTCCTCAGTTGTGTCCCATGAATAGTCGTCGGCAGACCATATCCTGTATACGGCAATATTTTCGTCACCTGTAGTAAATCGTTTGTTTAAACAGACATCGTTCTCGCGCACCTTATGCCCTCTGCCGTAAAAGCAGTAGTATTTGTAGATGTTCAGGTGCTCGGCAGCCTCGTTGTCGTAGGCGTACATCTCTATCTTGGTAATATTCAGGACGGAGCAGATGCCCTTTAAGGCAGGAGTGATGTCGGAGTTGAGCGTGTCGGGATATTTTTGCAGATCTGATATTAGATTTTCCAGAGCAGTCATATAATCAAGTTTTTTCATACATATCCCCTCCGATCAGATAAAATATCTGTCAGAATTATATAAATTTACATCAACATTATAGCACAGGCGAAACTTTCAGTGATAGACATTCTGTGAACTCATTGTTAAATTTGCGGCGAGCGCCTAAATTTTAAGAATAAATTTAGTGTTAATGCACAATAAACACTTAGAATCGTCTGCTGAGAACCGTTAATAAGGTGACATATTAAATTTCATCGGGTAAAATCTTTAAAGCAGAAAAGTGTTGACAGTTATAATAGTATATGGTATAATTTTTTCTGAAGCATAACGCCGCGTAAATGCGGCGCTGTATAAACTAACGGAGGCGTTGATATGAAGAAAATAAGCGTAAAAACCAGCCGTCCCTATGAGGTTCTCATCGAGCGCGGTTCTCTGGCAAAGAGCGGAGAATATATCGCACAGGTGACAGGCTCAAGAAAGGCTGCTGTTATAACCGATGACAATGTGGAGAAGTATCATCTCCCCACAGTTCTGGATTCTATGAAAAAGGCAGGCTTTGAGTGCTCGGTTTACGCTTTTCCTCACGGCGAGCAGTCGAAATGCCTCGAAAATTTAGGCAATATCTTCGATTTTCTCTGCGACAGCGGCATTACAAGAAGCGACATCGTAGTTGCTCTCGGCGGCGGAGTTGTAGGCGATATCACAGGCTTTGCGGCTGCTTCTTATCTCCGCGGAGTCGATTTCGTGCAGATACCCACTACTCTCCTTGCACAGGTGGATTCATCTGTTGGCGGCAAGACAGCTATTGATATAAAGGGCGGCAAGAACCTTGTAGGCGCTTTCAAGCAGCCTGCTCTGGTCATCTGCGACAGCGACACCCTGAAAACTCTCCCCGAGGAGGTCCTTTCCGAGGGCATGGGCGAGTGCATAAAGTACGGCATGATACGCGACGAGAAGCTCTTTGAGCTCATGGAGTCCCATGATATTGCCACAGTTGACGATATCATGGACGAAATGGTATACAAGTGCGTGGATATCAAGCGTCAGGTAGTTGAAAATGACGAGTTTGACAGGGGAGAGCGCATGATCCTCAACTTTGGTCATACTCTCGGTCACGCATTGGAGGGCTGGCATAAATATACAGGAATATCTCACGGCGCAGGAGTTGCCGCAGGTATGTGCATGATAACGGACAAGCTTGCACCTCAGCTTTCGGACAGGCTCAAGAAGTGCTGTGCTGCATATAAGCTCCCCACAGGCAGCGATATCCCTATGAGCGAGCTTCTGCCATTCTGCTCAAAGGACAAGAAAAACGAGAAAAAGGACATAAATTACATAATCTGCAATGAGATCGGCAAGTGCGAGATAGTTAAGGTGCCTTTCACCGAATTCTGCCGACTTATGGAGGGCTGAGCATGGATATAAGGATAAGCCCGTCAAAGCTTCGCGGCGACCTCAGCGTACCTGCCTCAAAAAGCTGCGCTCACCGCTCCATAATCTGCGCTGCTTTAGCTGAGGGAGTTTCACACCTCAGCGGCGTTACCATGTCAAAGGACATCGAGGCTACAATAGGCGCAATGACGGCTCTCGGAGCTGAATTTACCGTGAACGGCGGCGATATCACCGCAAAGGGAGCAGGCGGCAGAAAGGCTAATGACTGCGTTATCGACTGCAACGAGAGCGGTTCGACCTTGCGCTTCATAATCCCCATAGCTGCGGCTCTTGGCACCAATACGGAGTTTCGCGGCAGAGGAAGACTGCCACAGCGACCTATCGACATATTTATCCGTGAGCTGGGCAAAAACGGTGTTAGCTTCGGTTATCAGAATACTATGCCCTTTACCGTTTCGGGCGGACTTAAAAGCGGGCGGTTCGAGATAGAGGGAGATGTTTCCTCACAGTTCATCACGGGACTTCTCTTTGCACTTCCGCTTCTTGACGGAGATTCGGACATAGTTCTAACATCTCACCTTGAATCCCGTCCATACGTTGATATAACCATTGATACTCTGCGAAGATTCGGCGTTTCCGTTACCGAGACAGATGAGGGCTTCCGCGTAAAGGGCGGTCAGAGATACATCGCAAGAGACGAGCACATCGAGGGCGATTATTCTCAGGCGGCGTTCTTCTGTGTGGCAAATGCTCTCGGCTCTGAGGTAAAGCTCCATAATCTTGTGGAAAACAGCGTTCAGGGCGACAAGAAAATCCTTGAAATTATCAGCGATATGTGTTATAATGGCAATATCGGACACTACAGAGCCGACTGCTCGGATATCCCCGACCTTGTACCTATTCTGGCAGTTCTGGGAGCCTTCGGCAGCGGCGATTCGGTAATATATAATGCAAAACGACTTAAAATAAAGGAAAGTGACCGTCTGCAAACAACAGCTGCTCTGCTGAATAACCTCGGCGGCAGTGTTGATATAACAGACGACGGACTTATTATCCATCCCACAGGAGCTATGCACGGCGGTACTGTTGACAGCTTCGGCGACCACAGGATAGTCATGGCAGCTGCAATCGCGGCTACCGCTATTGACGGCGAGGTAGTAATAAAGGGCGCTGAGGCGGCGGAAAAGTCCTATCCTGCTTTCTTTGACGACTACAGAAAACTCGGAGGTAAGGCAAATGTCATCATTCTGGAATAATAGGATATCTGTGTCCATGTTCGGCGAAGCTCACGGACCTGCTATAGGCGTTACTGTGGATAATCTCCCCTCGGGAGAGTATATCGACGCCGAGGAGCTCGCTCGTTTCATGGCAAGAAGATATCTTGGCGGCAGCGCACCTGCTGTAAATTCCATGCCCCACATCATGTCGGGCATATTCAAGGACCGTACTACAGGTACTCCGCTGTGCGCTTTTCTCCAGAATCCCGATACATCTGCGCCTCAGCACGATAACCTCGACAGCCTTGCCCGTCCGGGACACGCCGACTATACGGGCACTATGCGCTACAGAGGCTTCAACGACGTCCGTGACGGAGGACATTTTTCCGACAGACTTACAGCTCCGCTGTGCTTTGCGGGAGCTGTCTGCGCCCAGATACTTGAAAGGCGCGGAATATACACAGGAGCTCATATACTCCAGATACACAATATCAAGGACAACCCCTTTGACCCCGTGAATATCACACGTGACGGCGTTCTCAGCGTCAGGGAAAAGGATTTTCCCGTTATCAATGACCGCAAGGGCTGGGCTATGATAGAGGATATCAACAAGGCTCACGAGGGCGGAGAGTCCCTCGGCGGCGTCATCGAGTGTGCGGCTGTCAATGTTCCTGCGGGTATAGGTTCTCCTATATTCGACGGACTTGAAAACAACATCGCTCAGCTGGTATTCGGCATCCCCAATGTCCGCGGACTTGAGTTCGGAGCAGGCTTCCTTTCCGCAAAAATGGTGGGCAGCCAGAACAACGACGAATTCTATGTCAACGACCACGGTCACGTTCTCACAAAGACCAACAACCACGGCGGCATACTTGGCGGTATATCCTCGGGAATGCCTATAACTCTCAGAGTCGCCTTCAAGCCTTCGGAGTACGTTGCAGGTCAGCAGGCGGCTGTGAATTACCGCGATATGACCAGCGAGACCGTCGAGAGCGTAAAGCATATCCCGTGCAATGTGCCCTCGGCAGTACCCTGCGTAGAGGCGGCAGTGAATATAGCGCTTCTCTCGCATATGCTGGACTATCCAAATTTCTGTTAAGGTGACGTTTATGCAGGACGAAAACATCATGAAAATGGCAGAGCGTGCCGATACCGAGATAAAGGATATCCCCACGCTGAATATACTGCTGTGCTATCTGCTATATAAAATAGACCGTCCCGTCAGTCCCGACCAGCTCTATGACATAGCTATCGGAACGGGGATAATCAATTATTTCTACTATCAGGACTCTATCGGCTATCTGCTGAAAAACGGCCATATCACTCTCGAAAAGGGCGAAGGTGACGAAGAGTGCTATGTTCTCCAGCCCAAGGGCAGGGAATGTGCAAAGCAGCTGAAAAACTACGCTCCAAAGTCCTACAGGGACAAGCTGGTGCTTGCGGCGCTTCGCTATTTTGCCCGTATCAAGTACGAAAAGGAGCTTAAGATAGAGTACGAGCCTGTAGGCAACGGCTACTACGTCCGTGTAAGGTGTATCGACAATACCTTTGACCTTATGGACCTGAGACTGTATGCTCCTGACATGACACAGGCGAAGCTCATAGGCGAGAAGATACTTCTCAATCCTGCGGGCTTTTACGGAAAGGTCATCGAGGTGGCTCTTTCAAATGAGGAGCAGCCCTACGACCTCAGCGACAATTGACAACATAAGGAGCTGTTTTCCGCAGCTCCTTTCTAATTAGTTTTTAGTGATTAGTTATTAGTACATAGTTTGGCTGCTATTTTTCTAATCATTAAGCACTGATCACTAATAACTTGTAAAAAAAGGGAGAAAGAGATGAAATACGGACTTGTACTTGAGGGCGGCGCCATGCGCGGACTTTTTACCGCTGGCGTTATTGACGTCTTCATGGAAAACGGGATAACATTTGACGCGGCTGTGGGAGTCTCCGCAGGAGCGGCTTTCGGCTGCAACTATAAATCGGGACAGATACGCCGTGCTATCCGCTATAATACGCGATTCTGCAAGGACAAGCGCTATTGCAGCGTGAACTCTCTGATAAAGACGGGAGATATGTTCGGCGGCGAGTTCTGCTACCACACTGTTCCCGACAAGCTGGACTTAGTGGACGTTGAGACCTTCAACAATTCGCCTATGGACTTCTGGGTTGTATGCACCGACATCACCACAGGCAAGGCAGTCTATCACAAGAGCGGACACATCAGCTACGACGAGCTTGAATGGTTCCGCGCCTCTGCTTCAATGCCGCTGGCAGCCCGTATCGTTGAGGTGGGCGGCTACAGAATGCTTGACGGCGGCATTGCCGACTCTATACCGCTGAAATTCATGGAGAGCCGCGGCTGTGAGCGTAACGTTGTGGTGCTTACTCAGCCCCGTGACTATGTCAAGAAGCCGGCAGACGCTCAGAAGCTCATAAAGCTGAGATACCGCAAGTATCCCGAGCTTATTAAGTCCATACAGAATCGCCACAAGATGTACAACGGTGAGCTGAAATATATCCGCTCCGCCGAGGAAGCAGGCAGGGCATTTGTCATAGCTCCGCCCGAGGCGCTGCCTATAGGACATATCGAGCACGATCCCGAGGTAATGCTGGAGGTCTACCGCATAGGCAGGCGCGTTGCCGCTGAAAACCTCGAAGCGGTGAAAGCTTTTCTTGATATATGAAAAAAGCCGAAGAACGATTTGTTCTTCGGCTTTTCGTGCAATTACAGCTTTTTTACGGCTAATTTTACAGGCTCTGATATGAGCAGGCTGAGTACAAGCTTTCCGAGGTCAAAGGGGATGAACGGAAAGACACATATCTTCATGGCATTGAGGAAGGTCATATGGCTTTCGCCCTTAGAATAACCGAAAACAAACCATACAGTACCGAAAAGGTAGCACACTGCAAGTCCTATGGTCATAAGAGCTATGCGAAGCGGAAGCTTGTCTCCGAAAAGCTTTGTTCCGATCCAGAAAATAATGGCGATAAATACAAATCCTATGATATAGCCGCCTGTTGGACCTGCAAGAACTCCTATACCGCCCTTGAAGCCCGAAAATACGGAAAGTCCTACTGCTCCGAGGAGTATGTACACTAATATCGAGAAAAGACCGTTTTTGCCGCCGAGAAGATTCACTGCGCAGAATACCGCAAAGGTCTGAAGTGTGAACGCGATAGCGCCGATAGGGATAGATATCCATGAGCATACCACCATAACAGCGGCAAACATGGCGATGAGCACAAGCTCCTTGGTTGTGAATTTGTTTGTGTTTTTCTTTAAAACTGCCTGATTTTCCATGATGAAAAACTCCTTTTGTCTGATATGAGTTAATTATAGCACAGTTTATTTCAATTGTCAACCCTCTGAGCTTAATTTGGTTGACATTTATTTTTCTTCTAAGCATTGAAATTATTATGGAAGTGTGATATACTTAATATAATAGTATTTTGGCGAGGAGTTAAAAGGACGTAATGAATAAAACCAGTGAATTCCGAGATGTTATTGATATAAAAAGAATAAAAGCCGACTATGATACGGGACTTACCTCTGCGCAGGTCCAGCAGAGAGTTTCCGAGGGCATGGACAACAAGCCTGTTGAAGCTCCCTCGAAAACAGTCAAGGAGATACTTGCGGACAATATCTTCACATACTTCAACCTTATTTTCGTGATATTATCCGTGCTTCTGATAATCGTAGGCTCATACCGAGACCTGACGTTCATGCCTATCATCATAGCAAATGCCCTGACGGGTATCATTCAGGAGCTTCGTTCAAAGTCCGTACTGGACAAGATATCGGTGCTGAACGCTCCCGTAACTACGGTAGTCCGTGACGGCGAGGTAAAGACAGTTCCCTCAAAAGACCTTGTTCTTGACGATATCGTTATCTTCAAGGCAGGAAATCAGATAAGCGCCGACGCAATAATAGTTGACGGAAACGTATCGGTCAACGAGTCGCTCCTTACTGGTGAATCCGACGAGATAAGCAAAAAGGCAGGGGACACCCTCATGTCGGGAAGCTATATCGTATCGGGTTCATGCCGCGCAAGACTTGAAAAGGTGGGCAGGGATTCCTATATCTCAAAGCTTACCATACAGGCTAAGAAGTCCAAGAAGGGCGAGCAGTCCGAGATGATACGCTCCCTGAACAGGATAGTAAAGTTTGCAGGCTTTGCGATTATCCCTATAGGAAGTCTGCTTTTCTACCAGTCATATTATATAAACCACGACTCTATCAAGGAGAGCGTTCAGTCAATGGTTGCCGCTGTTATAGGCATGATACCTGAGGGACTCTTCCTCCTTGCCAGCGTTGCCCTTGTTATCAGTACAATGCGCCTTGCATTGGGCAAGGTACTGGTTCACGACATGAAATGTATCGAGACTCTTGCACGAGTTGACGTGCTCTGCGTGGACAAGACAGGTACTATCACCGAAAACACCATGAACGTTTCTGCTGTTGTTCCTGCATCCGACCAGTATGACGAGGACGTTGTCGAGGGACTTATCAGTGACTTTGCGGCGGCTCAGGACTCCGACAACGAGACCATGGCGGCTATAAAGAGCCATTTCCACAGACCTGCTGGAAGATATGCAGTTTCTTCCACAGGCTTCTCTTCTGAGTTCAAATACAGCAGTGTCACATTCGAGCGCGATTCCTATGTTATAGGCGCTCCTGAATTTGTAATGAAGGACAGGATAAGGGAGCACAGAGAGCTTCTTGAATCCTACAGCCGCAAGGGCTACAGAGTTCTTGCTTTTGTTAAGTACAAGGGCATTCCCGACGGAAAGGCGCTGAAAGCCGATGTTGAGCCTGTGTGCTTCGTGGTAATGTCAAATCCTATCAGAAAGAACGCTCCCGAGACATTCAGATACTTTGCCGAGCAGGGCGTTGAGATAAAGGTAATTTCGGGAGACAATCCCGTTACCGTATCCGAAGTCGCAAAGCAGGCAGGCATTAAGAATGCAGGGGAATACGTGGACGCCACAACTCTTACAACCGACGCGGCTATCAAGAACGCTGTAACGCGCTATACTGTATTCGGACGAGTTACTCCCGAGCAGAAGCGCAAATTTGTCCGCGCACTGAAAAAGGCAGGCAAGACAGTCGCTATGACAGGCGACGGCGTAAACGACGTCCTCGCACTGAAAGACGCGGACTGCTCCGTGGCTATGGCTTCGGGAAGCGACGTTGCGGCACAGGCGGCACAGCTTGTTCTCCTTGAATCCGACTTCTCGAAAATGCCTGACGTAGTTGCCGAGGGACGCAAGGTCGTAAACAACCTTGAGCGCTCGGGAAGCCTCTTTATCGTAAAGAACATCTTCTCGCTGATAATCTCGGTACTGTTCATATGCTTCGGACTGGCTTATCCGCTGAAGCCCTCGCAGATATCCCTTATCAGTATGTTCACTATCGGTCTTCCTGCATTCGTGCTTTCACTTATGCCCAACCGCGACATTATCCGCGGAAGATTCATCATGAATATCCTGCTGAAGGCTCTGCCTGCGGCTCTGACGGACGTGCTTGTGGTCTGCGCTATGGTATACTTCGGAAACATCTTCAACGTAGCGCCTACGGATATAGCCACGGCGTCCACCATACTCATGAGCATGGTCGGCATGATGATAGTATTCCAGATATGCAAGCCTATGGATATGTACAAGATGTGGATGTGGATAGGCTGTGCGGTGGGACTTGTCTGCTGTATGATTTTCGTCAGCGACCTGTTTGCCATTACATCAATGTCAAACCGCTGCATACTTCTCTGCGTGAACTTCTCTATCATCGCAGAGCCCTGTCTGAGATATCTCACTCTCATAACCAAAAAGGTGCAGGATTTCTTTATAAAAGACGAAGAATAAATAAAAAACTCCCCGAAAGTGAATTTATAGCTTTCGGGGTTTTTCATGATAATATGAAAGGGATTCCAAAGGGACTGTGTTCCTTTGGTCAGGTCAAGGGCTGACAGCCCTTGCGGGGGGCGGGGCAGCGCCCCGAAAAAACGAAGGCGCACCGCAAGGGTGAATTTCAAAAACAGTCCGGTGGACTGTTTTTGAAAGAGGGACGCCCCTTAATTGCAATAATTATTTGAATCCGAAAAGCTTCTTTTTCACATAGGGCTCGGAGGTTATATCAAGCACCTTGTAGCCGTCCTTTTCGATAAGCTCTTTCAGTGCGGCTTTGTCAAGCTCGTTTTCCGAGATGACTTCGGTAATGCCCTTGCTGTGTGAGGAAGAGACCTTTTTAGGCGAAACTGCGCCGCGGATAGCGTCGTTTACGTGTGATTCGCACATATTGCACATCATGCCGTCTATCTTAATAATTGTTTTTATCATGGTATCATGCTCCTTTATGTTAGTAGTGTCTTACGTATATATTTTACTCTATTTTTTAGTCAATGTCAATAGAAATCCGCAAAAAGTATGTGCAACCTGATTTGTGATTATGCACCACAGCGGATTGACTTTTTTATAAAAATGTGGTAAAATAGTTATTGTCAGTTTGATCTTTCTTTGGGAGGAGAAAAAACAATGATAACGAAAACAAAGAGAGCTGCGGCGGTAATTGCAGCTTTATTTATGATATTAACTATACTTATGATATATCCGTTCGGACTTTCGGCTCACGCTGCCGCATATGCGGTATGGCCCACAGAGCCGAAGTTCAAGAACATAACCACATACTTCGACGCGGCAAGAAACACCAATGACGTTTCGGGCTATCATAACGGTATCGACATCGAAGCAGACGGCGGCAGCAATATTTACGCGGCTGTAGGCGGAAAGGTCGTTGCTGCGGAGTGGATGGACGCTTACGGCTACACCGTAATAATCCAGCACCCCGACCTCGGTGTGTATACCTTCTATGCTCACGCTTCACAGATGCTGACCAGTGCAGGAGCACAGGTAAAGCAGGGCGACGTTATCGGAAAGGTCGGAAGTACAGGCAATTCCTCGGGAAATCATCTCCACTTCGGTATCTGCGATTCCTTACAGGCTGGCTGGCCTGCACGTACATATTACGATCCGATGAGCTATTTCGTTTATTCGGACAACAGCGGCAGCGGAAATACTCCTGCGGAGTCGCCTAAGACCGACTGCGGCTGTTCTGAGGAATACGCAGGCGAGTACACCACAAAGGGCGTAGTTACATACCTCAACATGAGAGCCGACCATAACACATCTTCCGCTGTTATAGGCGAGATACCTGCCGGTGCGGAGTTCAGGGTAACAAGGGGCAACGGCGAGTGGGCTCACGTTGAGTACAACGGCAAGAGCGGCTTTGCTTCAATGGCTTACATGGAGAAAAAAGCTGACCTCAAATCCGAGATAAAGATCGAAAACGTTACAGCTCCCGAGGGAAACCTCGATAAGGGCAAGACGTTTTCAATAAAGGGAAATATCACTTCAAATCTGGTAATCACCAAGGTTTACGGCGGAGTTTATTTCCGAAGCGGCGAGGCTACAAGCCAGTGTGCAGAGGCAGCTCCAAATACGATAAAGTATGACCTTTCCTCATATTTTGATAAGAACATTGCGTTCAACGCTCTTAATGACGGCGAGTACACCTACAAGATAGTTGCCGAGGACAAGAGCGGTGCAAGCGTTGAGCTGGTAAAGACTGACTTTACTATCGGCAGCAGTGCTCCAAAGGAAGTTCTGGGAGACCTCAATTCCGACGGCAAGCTGAATGTGACGGATATAGTTGCTCTCCAGAGCTATATACTCGGCAAGAACAAGGAGTTCACCAAGGAACAGTACCTTGCTTCTGATATGAATAAGGACGGTGCTGTGGATATATTCGATCTTACAGCACTGAAAAAGGCAGTAGTCAAGGCAACAGCATAAAAAACAGCCATAAAGCTAAGAGGAGGTGTGATAAAGAAACTTTATCACACCTCCTAAAATAATAAATAAGAAAGAATAATGAATAAAGAATAATAAAAGTGTCCGCTTTAGGCTGCTCCCCTTAACGGAAAAAGCGGGCTACCGAGCCGTAAAGTAACGGCTCATATTTGGTAACCTGCGATTCCGCCAAAGGGGGCTCCCCTTTGCGGACAGATTTTAATCAATTGCCGACAGGCAATACATCTATTCTTATTTATTATTTCTTCTCTATTCTTTGTTATTTTAGAAACAGCCATAAAGAAGTATTACTTCTTTATGACTGTTTCGCTTAAGCTTTATGGCTGTTTTTAGTGAATAGCGTAATATCCCCTGACAATAATATTGAAAGGATCAGAAGTCGTATTCGTAGTTAAGATACTGAGCGATAGTTGCGTAAAGCTCAGGGTGAGAATGCTTTGTACGCAGGGGCTTCATGTTCATATCAGTGAAGCAGTGTGTGGAGCTTCCCTCTGCACATATCTCGCCGCTTCTGCGGCTCACTACCTTGTATACAAGGTGTATGGTAGCGCCGTTGAACTTATCCATTTTCATGTACACCGCAAAGGGCTCGTCAAAGACAAGAGGACGCTTGAAGCTGGAATCAAGGGCAAGGCATGGCATGAGTATGCCCATTTCTTCGATCTTTTCAAAAGGCAGACCTGCTTCTGTGAGATAGTGCATACGAGCCTCCTCGAAAATGCGGATATAGTTTGAGTGGTGTACTACTGCCATTTTGTCGGTTTCGTAGTAATAAACTTTTCTTTCGTATGGTCTGAGTTTGTTCAAAAAAAGACGTCCTTTCGTGTTGAAATTATGATATAAGCGCTGAAATAACCGTAAGCGGAAGTTTTCAGCCGCGAATATTGCATTTTATTTTATTTATGATATAATAATATTATAATATTTTTCTGAGGTGTAACATGAAGCTTAAAAAACTTCTCGGCAGTATACTCAGCTCAAATGTGGCATTCGTGATACTGCTTTTATTGCAGATAGGCTTCCTTTGGCTTGCCGTAGCGAGCCTTGGAGAGCATTTTGTATTCTTCTATATCGCGCTTATTGCACTGGATATATTTCTTGTCATATATATCACCAACAAGAACGAGCCCATATCCTATCGTGTGGCATGGGTAGTTCTCATAAGCGTATTTCCGCTTCTTGGCGGAGTTTCCTATATCTACATCAAGCTTTCACAGCAGTTCCCGAAATCCATAGATATGCGCAATCAGAAGCAGACTCGTGAGCTTCTTGTGCAGGATAAAAACGTCATGGCGGAGCTTGAAGCAAGCTGTCCCGATTCCGTGAATCTGGCAAGATACGTTGCGGACTACGGTATGTATCCCGTTTACCGAAGTACCTGCGCGGAGTATTTCAGCCTTGGCGAAGCGCAGTTCTCAAAGCTGGTTGAGGAGCTTGAAAAGGCTGAGCGATTCATTTTCCTTGAATTTTTCATCATAACCGAGGGCTATATGTTCGACGTTATGTCGGAGCTCCTGATACGCAAAGCAAAGGCAGGAGTTGACGTCCGTCTGATGTATGACGGCATAGGCACTGGTATGCTGAATTCCGTAAAGCCTTTCCGAAAGCTTTCTGATAACGGCGTGAAGTGCAAGGTTTTCAATCCGTTCCGTCCCATGATATCCTCGGTACAGAACAACCGCGACCACCGCAAGATTGTCATAATCGACGGACACACGGCGTTTAACGGCGGTACTAATCTTGCCGACGAGTATATCAACCGTAAGGAGCGCTTCGGACACTGGAAGGATACCGCAATAATGATACGCGGACAAGCCGTGTGGAATTACACGGTAATGTTTCTTCAGCTCTGGTCGAAATCCGAAAGCAGTGAGATACGCAGATTCGAGCCCGTTATAAATGCAGACCTTGCTTCTGCCATAGGCGACGGCTTCATACAGCCATTCTCCGATTCTCCCCTTGACGAGGAGCCCGTAGGAAAGCGAGTTTACCTTGAGCTTATCAACAACGCGCGGAGCTATGTCTGCATAACCACGCCCTATCTGATACTGGACGAGGAAATGACCAATGCGCTGGGCTTTGCGGCTAAAAAGGGAGTTGACGTGCGTATCATCACGCCCCATATACCCGACAAGTGGTATGTTCACATGATAGCGTGGAACAATTACAGCCGACTTGTGAATACGGGCGTAAAAATATACGAATACACTCCCGGCTTTATCCACGCCAAGACCTGTGTAGCCGACGGCACATCGGCGGTTGTGGGAACTATAAACTTCGATTACCGAAGCTTCTACCTGCATTTCGAGTGCGGTTCGGTGCTTTACAACAGCTCCGTTATCGGAGATATTGTAGCTGACTTTGAACGCACGGCGGCAGTTTCCGAGCAGATAACAGCCGAAGCCTGCACAAAACGTCCCGTACACAAAAAAATAGCGGGAGCAATACTGAATATATTTGCTCCCTTGCTGTGATGTGTATGTTGGTGTGAATTATAGTGCGGAATAGTAGTAAGATAAAAGAGTAGCATTGAAAGGACAGCTTAAAGCTGTCCTTTTGTTATTTCAGAAGTAATCCTCGGCGAGGATACTGTATATGTATACATCGGTTATGCCCGACTGTATGCGCTCATAGCTTCTAAGGGTTCCCTCATAGGTGAGACCGCATTTTTCGAGAACACGTCCCGAAGCCTTGTTTCTGGTATCGTATTTGGCTTCTATCCTGTTGGCTTTGACCTCCTCGAAGAAGAACTGTATCACGGCGGCGACAGCCTCCGTAACATAGCCCATGCCCCAGTAGCCTGAGCCTATACAGTAGCCTATCTCAACTGTATCGGTGTCGTTGTTTACATCAGCGGCAGAGACAGTTCCGATAGGGAAGACAACTTCTTTGGGCTCGATCACCCAGTGATACCATTGGGGATCGTTGTATTTGTTTATCCATGTAAGCCCCAGCTCCTTCATCTGTGTCAGGGAGCGATGATGCTTCCAGCGCAGATATTGGGTTACTTTAGGATCGCTTGTCCAGACGGAGAAAGCAGTCTCCGTATCTCTTTCCTCAAAGCGCCTGAGGATAAGTCTTTCGGTCTCAAGCCTGATCGTTCCCAGATGATTCATATTGGATCTCCTCTTCACTTTCTTCGTGTCTGAGGTAGCGTGAAGTGCGCTTGCGCTTCTTGTTTGCGTACATTATCTCATCAGCCTGAGTGATAAGGTTGAAAAGCGTTACATTATCCTGTATTTCGCTGACGATAGTACCTATGCTTGCCGCTATGGTGTATGGCTTTTTCACAATGGTGTTTATGTTTTTCAGCTGAGCTTCAAAGACTGTTTCCAGAGCCATAATGTCCTCTTCGCAGGCGTTCTCGCCAAGGATAATGAACTCATCGCCGCCGAATCGTGCGCATATCCTGCCGCCATTGCAGCAGTCGGATATAACGCCTGCAAGGCGCTGAAGTGCAAAATCTCCCTCGTTATGACCGTAGCAGTCGTTGATATGTTTAAGACCGTCCATGTCGATAAAGGAGATAAGAAGCTTCTGCTTTGACGCCTTTGTGCGTTTGAACATAGGATCGGCGTTTCTGATGAATCCGTTTCTGTTGTAGACATTGCAGAGCGGATCAATGACATAGAGCTTGTCCAGTTCCTTGACCATGCTCTTGAGGTGTACCAGCTTGCGGATATTCTCGATAGAATTGCTGATAGTCAGCATGAGTGCGTGACACAGCAGGCTCTTTGTGGGGAACTTGCTGTTTGTGAAGATATAGTATCCCAGACAGCGCTCGCCGAAATGAAGCGGTACGAAGAAGCTTACGTTGCCGCCGTTTTTCAGTGGTGCAGGGTACATATCGGCGCTGTCAAACATACTTACGGGATCGTTGATGTTGTTCTCCAGCACCAGAGGAGCCAGCATTTTCGGAGTATAGCCGTGTATCTGATAGGACGAGGTATCGGTTGGATCAATATTGAGTCCGTTTGATACCACCTGATCCCAGTTTGAGCACAGACACAGGCAGAATCTGTCGAATTTTATCTCGTTGATTATCTTTGACACGGTATGTATAGTCGAAGCAGAATCCTGAGTATCAGCAAGCTCCGTAGTCATGCGGTTGAGCAGGGAAACGTCCCTGCGGCAGCTGTTCAGCAGCTTATACGCGGAAACTCTGTATTCCGAGATATCTGTCTCCTCAACAGATACGCAGCCGCAGCTCTCCGAGAATACGGGAGAAGCGTTGAGCACGGTATTCTTTGGGTATTCTCTGCCGATTATAAGACCTATGAGTATCTCACAGGCTTTGAAGCCTGCGTCGTCAAGGGGACGTGATACAGTTGTCAGGGCAGGAAGGTGATGACGGGCGTTGTAGGTGTTGTCAAAGCCCGTAACGATGATATCATCGGGTATCTTGTAGCCGAAGTTGCCAAGCTCCTCAACAGCGGCAAGAGCCATAGCGTCGTTGGCACAGATTATAGCCTGCGGACGCTGCAAGCCCGAGCTCATGAAGGAGTTAACAGCATTTTTTCCGTCAGCAGCTCTGAATTCTCCCACGAAAACGCGCTCGTATTCATAGGGAATGGAATACTCGGCGATAGTCTCACGGAAGGCTCTCATTCTCTCGGCAGCCTCGGGGTTTCCCATAGGACCTGAGATATAGTTGATACGCTTGACGTTGTGCTTTTCGATAACGTGTCTTACTATAGCCTGCATAGCAGAGTAGTTATCTATACTGATGTTATAGAATTCGGGGTGTTCATCGCAGTCAAGGATAGTAACAGGCAGACCAGTGCTTTTAACCTTTGCGATTATCTTTTCCTTATCGACAGGGGAGCTTATGGTATTTGTCATAAGTATAACGCCGTCAAATTTGCTGTAATTTATAAGTGAGTAGATGTTGTATTCGCCCACATCGAATTTGCTGTTGGCAAGGACTCCGCCAAATGCGCAGAAGCATGAAATATTTGCATTATTCATTTTTGCGCAGTGTCTTATGCCGTCGATGACTCCGTTCTGGTATTCCTCGTCGATACCAGCGACGATAACGGCAATTTCAATCGGTTTATCCATATGAAACTCCTTTGCTTTAGCTTAGATGTATGTGGCATTAAATATATATATTATTATAACATATTTTAGAATGAAATACAAGTCAATTTGTGGAAAAAGCTGTCTTTTTTTGGCTGAGAGTTGAGAAATTAGAGCTAACAGTAATATATGAGATATTAAAATGATGTGCAAATCATTATTTATGTTTGTAGGGGACGGCGTCCTCGACGTCCCTCTTTCAAAAACAGTCCACTGGACTGTTTTTGAAATTCACCCTTGCGAAGCGCCTTCGTAACTGCGGGGCTTTGCCCCAGGCTAACCGCCCCAGCCCCTCTGTCGCTTTGCGACATCTCCCCACACTGTGGGGAGTCACCCCACAAGGGCTGTCAGCCCTTGACCTGACCAAAGGAACACAGTCCCTTTGGAATCCCGTTCAAAAAGTGCTTTGAGCGATGTGCGATTATCGTTGCCATGAATAGTGAGCGAGTTTATGAGCGACAACGTGGCAAGGGTGCAGCGTCACGCTGCAAATGATGATTTATAGCATTGACCGTATAAAAACAAGCCCCGAATCGCTTCGGGGCTGTTTATTATGCAATTTCTTCTACTCTTACATTGCTGATGTAAACTGTAGCTGTTGAGCCGCGCTTACCCATATTGAACTCAAGACGTCCGTTGTTGTCGTCATTTTCCTTCATCTCGAAATCATAGGTGAAGCTCTGCTTTTCTGTGGTAAGTGTCAGCTTTGTATCCTGTAAGTAGCGTATCCAGCCTGCTGACGGAGCAGAAACGCATACTACGATGTCGCGCTCCTCGTCAGCGTAAGCGTCGAATGTCACGCGGTACTTCTTGCCTTTTATCATTGGGAGATCCGGCTGTACAAGCTGTACGGAGTATTCCTCTGTACCCTCTGCCTGAGATGTTATCACTATCATGTTGTCCTTTATCTCAGCTGAGCCCTCGCCGCCGTTGAACAGCAGGAACTTCCAGTTTACGTCGTCTGTAAGGTCCTCAGCCTCGGAGAAGTCACCGTTGAAAATGAAGTTGCCGTCCTCGAGAGCCTCGCGGAACTTCTTCTCGGGCTTCTTAACGTTCATATCGTACTCAGGCTTCTGGTAAACTCTTACGTAGTCGACCTCGAACTCTGCCTTGTCGAAATCTGTTGTAGCGTCGGGATTGCCGGGCCATGTGCCGCCGACTGCAAGGTTCATCTGAACGAAGAAAGGCTGATCGAACGGAGCTGGGTATGGCTTCTCGTCCTCGCCCTGAACGGCTGTGAACCAGTCGTTTGCTGTATTGTAGAGATTGCCGTCGATATACCAGCGTATCTCGCCGGGCTCCCACTCTACAGAATACTCATGGAAGCTGTCAGCGTAGGTCTGACCTGTAAGTCCCCATGTGCCCTGTATCTCGCCGTGGGGCTCACCGAAATGGAGAGTACCGTAGGCTGTGCTTACATCGTTGCCGAGTACCTCCATGATATCTATTTCGCCGCACTTAGGCCACTGACCGTAGTAGCTCTCCTCCTTGGGCATCATCCAGATAGCAGGCCATAAGCCCTGTCCCTCTGGCACCTTAGCGCTTACGACTACCTTGCCGTAGGAGAAATCAGTCTTGTTCTGACCTGTTACCTTACCTGATGTATAGTAGTCCTTGCCGTTCTTTTCGGACTTGATAGCCTTGATGACCAGCTTGCCGTCGCGGAGGAATACGTTATCTGTAGATGTTGTGTACTCCTGTAATTCCTCGTTAGTCCAGCCCGGTTCGTGGGGCTCGTAGTTCCACTTGCTCTCGTCAAGAGCACTGCCGCTGAACTCGTCGTTCCAAAGCAGGTTATAGCCCTCTATCTCGGGAACGTCAACAGCTTCTGTAGCTGCCTCGGTAGGCTTTGCGGTCTCGGGAGCTGTGTCCGAGCCTGAACTGTTCTTGTCACCGCAGCTTACAGCGCAGCCAAGCATTGCAAGTGCAGCAGCAAGGGATAAATACTTGTTTATTTTCATTTTCATGTCCTCCTTGAAAATAGGATTTCTCTTTCTTGTGGTATTATTATAACTTTTTATATGGGAAAATTATAGCAAAATGGACTGATTTATAGTAAACTTATGATGTAACCACAGCTTTGGAAGGACATGGTATGATTTATCAGCCGAAGCCGTAATTACATATTTTCCAGTCGGAAGCGCCCTTTTCGCGGCACAGTATCCAGTTCCAGTCTTTATAGGTCTCACCGCGGTTCCATGCGGAAGTCTCATTCTGGAACAATTCCAGCTTATTTACATAGAAATCCGACATAAGCACCATGTATTCTTCGTTTTCGTTCTGTGAGTCACGGGATTCCAGTTTTGTTTCCGCATCTCCTGCATAGCGAAGCTCCAACAGGTCGCAGGTCTCGAATTCGGGGAAGAATCCCATGACGCATTCAACTGCTTCATTGTAGTCCTGCTCGCTGTACATTTCCGAAGATATAGGCTTTACTACAGCCTTGTCCACAGTGCCTGCGGGATAGGGCTTATTGTACTGCCGTGCCCAGAATCCGACGAATAATGCGGCTGAAAGTGTAAGAACTCCTGCTGATGTGATGATGATACTGCGTTTTTTCATGATATGCTCCTTTCTGTGTAAAGCTTTTGCTTTAAGCACAGTATAGCATAGCTGAATGACAGCACAGTGACTTTTCTATTACAGATACGTCACTTTTTCAGCAGTCCCAGCCTGTCCTTTCTTTTAAGTATGCGCATTACGCTCTCGTCTATACGTGATTCGGGTATCTCGCCGCTCTCAACGGCTCTGCATACCTCGTCCACAGCTGCGCGGTAGTCCACGGGCATGAGTATTATATCCATGCCTGCCTTTATGGAAAGCTTTGCGGCTTCTCCCGAGGTGTAGACCTTTGAGATAGTATTCATCTGGTGGGCGTCTGTGATGGCGATGCCGTCAAAGCCCAGCTCGCCGCGGAGCATTTCCGTTACTGCCTTGTAGGAAAGGTCGCAGGGCAGCTCGTCACCGAAGCTGGTAACGGACTGATGTCCCACCATGATAAAATCAGTACCGCTGTCTATGCCCTTTTTAAAGGGGACGAACTCCGTATTTCGGAGCTGTTCAAGTGTCCTGTCTATGATTACAGTGGAATTTGTATGAGTATTGCCGTTTTCAGCGCCAAGTCCGGGAAAATGCTTGAGGGTAGCGCTTACGCCGTTATCCTGCAAGCCCTTTGAGACGCCGCTGACCATATTTGCAACTACATTGGCGTCGCTGCTGAAAATACGGTCGCCAAGCTCGTTGCCGCTGTCGATATTAACGTCTGCAACAGGAGCAAAGTCCACATTGAAGCCGAGACTGCTCAGGTCTTTGGCGAGAGTTGCTCCGATATCATAGGCGGTCTTGTAGTTGTTTTCTTTGCCGTACTGCTCCATAGGCTTGAAGGCTGTAGTGCCAAGATTCTGAGCACATCTTGCCACCTTTCCGCCCTCCTCGTCAACGCCGATGAAAAGTCCGACGCCGCAGGCTTCACGGGAGAAGCCCTGAGTATTGCTTATCATTGTCTTTATCTGGTTTCGGGAGCTGAGATTCTGAGAGAAGTAAATGATACCGCCAACGGGATAGTCGTTCATGGCGTTTTTAGTGCCGTTTCCAACCTCTGTCATGGGAGAAATTCCCGTTATAGCCTCGGGAGTGACCATGAACATCTGGCAGACCTTCTGTTTCAGCGTCATATTTTTCAGCACATCTTTTGGAGTTGCCTTAGCAGTCGTCGTTGTTGTGATATGCTTTGTGGTGGTAGTACAGGCAGTTGTGCGCTTTGAAGTATGTACATAAGCCGCAGTTGTTACTGTGGGCTGATAGTCCTCATTGCCTGATTCGGAGTTGTTTTCCTGCGGCTGCTCATCTGCGCCGCTGTTATTGCTGTTTTCTGTATTATTAACAGTCTGAGCCGCAGTCTGAGGCTCCTCAGTCGTGGGAGCGGCTGTAGCCGCCTCAGTTACCGTTACGGGCTCTGTTTCGGGAGCCTTGGGAGTGTCAGTAAGCTCGGTCAGTGGCTCGGTAGCCACCTCCTGAGAAGAAGTGATGTCTGTGTTATCTGTTTTGCTGTCCTTTTGTTCGACAGTGCCGCCGCAGCCTGTGAGAAAAAGGCTCAGACCGAGAAGCACCGCGGTTATTTTTCTGTATTTCAAGGAAATGTCCTCCTGTGGATATTGTATATTAATATCTTACCATATCCGACAAAAAATGTCAATATAAAACAAAACTCATAAACCTCGGTATTGCCGAGATTTATGAGCCGGAATCCTTATTTTATAGCCGCAAATGCCTGTTTTAACGTGCTTGCGGCGATTATTTCTATGTCGTAGTCCTTTGCATTGATAGCGGACATACACTGCTTGGGGATAACGCAGGTCTTGAAGCCCATGCGCTCTGCCTCACGGATACGGTGGGAGATATGGGATACGGAGCGTATCTCGCCGCCAAGACCTATCTCGCCGAAAGCCACGAGCTGCTCGTCTATCTGCTTGTCCATGATTCCCGAATACAGCGCCATAGCCACAGGCAGGTCGCCTGCGGGCTCGTCAAGACGGAATCCGCCGACAATATTCAGGTACACGTCAAGGCTGCCCATGAATATCCCCAGTCTCTTTTCGAGGACTGCAATAATGATATTGAGCCTGTTGAAATCAAAGCCCGTTACCATACGTCTTGGTGCGGAGTAGCTGGTCTTTGCCGCCAGTGCCTGCACCTCTGCAAGTATCGGTCTGCTGCCCTCCATAACACAGGCAACACAGGTACCCGATACGTTATGGGGACGTCCCTCAAGGAGCATCTGCGACGGGTTGTCCACCTCGCGGAGTCCCTTGTCTATCATCTCAAATACGCCTATCTCATTTGTAGAGCCGAAACGGTTCTTTACAGCGCGGAGTATGCGGTAGCTCTGGTGGCGCTCGCCCTCAAAGTAGAGCACAGCGTCCACGATATGCTCCATTACCTTAGGACCTGCGATAGCGCCGTCCTTGTTGACATGACCGACTATGATTATAGGTATCTCCTGGTTTTTCGCGGTATGCATGAACAGATTGGTGCACTCGCGGACCTGAGTGATACTGCCTGCGCTTGAAGCGATACGGCTTATGGTCATGGTCTGTATGGAGTCGATAATAGCGATATCGGGAGCGCTGGAAGCTATGGTCTGTGCGACAGCTTCGGCGTCGGTAGCTGTGAGTATATAGAGGTTTTCCGTGTCAACGCCGAGGCGCTGTGCGCGGAGCTTTATCTGCCTTGCGGATTCCTCTCCCGAAACGTAGAGGACTGAGTGCTCCTCGCCGAGAAACTGGCATATCTGGAGCAGGAGAGTACTCTTTCCGATACCGGGTTCGCCGCCGAGAAGAACAAGAGAGCCTTTCACAAGACCTCCGCCGAGGACTCTGTTCAGCTCTCCGACACCTGTATCATAGCGGACGTCGCTGTCTGCGCCGATGTCCTCGAGCTCGAGGATATTGTCCGAAAGGTCGGGAGCAGAGCCTGACGAAGCGGAGCTCCTGACGCCGACGGGAGATTCCGCAAGCTCCTCCTCGAAGCTGTTCCATGCGCCGCAGGACGGGCATTTTCCGTTCCATTTAGTGCTTTCGTAGCCGCACTGATTACAGGTATAAACATATTTTGATTTAGCCATTTTTTACCTCATCAAAGAAAGGCATTTGCAACGCTGTCCTTTGTAAGCAGATTCTTTCTGCCGCATTTCATATTGCTCTCGGAAGGAGCAAAGCCGTTTATATCCGTGCCTGCCATAGACCAGCACTTCATCTCGCCGTAAAAGTCGGTAGCGTAGAATACCTTTGATGTCATATCGTAGTGTATGCCGCCGTCGGTATCGCAGGTGCAGTCTATCTCCTTGACGTCGTTGGTGTCGAAATAGAATATCCTTACCTGAGAATCGTTGAGGATACCTGTTGATACCACAAGCTCCGGATTGCCGTTCATATCGAGGTCGACAAGCTCAAATGCGGCGTCTTTAAGGTCGGCATTTTCAAATATAGCCGAAAGTCTGTCACGGTAAGCCTGTTTCTGCTCGTCTCTGAGGACAGTGTTCCATGTTTCGCTGTAGTATATCGCGTATTTTATAGCGTCGTCGCCGAAAGTATATTTTCTGCCTGTTTTAAAGGCTGTAGCCTCCTTGTAGGGCTGGAGAGCCTCTTCAAATTTGGCAAGGGTAACGTCGTCGCCGTTTATCTGATACTTGATGACAGCTCCCGAAGAAGCGCTTTCAGTGTTGTTGTAGAAGCTTACAGCAGTCTGGAAGGAGCCCTCCTGTAAAGTCTGGTATTCTCCGACAACGAAGCCGTCGCCGTTGTAGGAATAGCCTACAGCACCTGCCTCGGGGAGATAGTCGAACTGTCCGTAGGAGCCTATATCTGCGATCTTATCAGCAACAGTGCCTGTCATGGTATAGATTATGCACTGAGCGTTTACGTCCTCCGAGGGGGAGATTATAAGCTCGGGAGTTCCGTCGCCTGTAAGGTCGGTAAGGTCAAACATAGAGCTTTTTGAATACTGCTCTGAGTTCTTGAAGGAGTTGAGCAGTGTCTCGTAGTCCTTCTGCCATTTCATCTCTACTTCCTCGGGCTTCATATTGGTATCAAGCAGTGTGAGGGGGAGACTTTCGACCTTTTTTGTCTCGGAACAGCCTGCGCAGGCGGCTAAAACAGCACCAGCCATGATAATGCTTATCTTTTTATTTATTGTCACTTTTGTTGCCTCCATTGAAAATCATATACATATATTATTTTACCACTTTTGACGAAATGTGTCAATAAATTATAGTATACGCCAAAATAAAAAATTCCCTGCAAAAAGCTTTGTTTTTCGTTGAAAAATTCACAGCTGGGGAGTGAGCTCCCAGTAGTATTTCCGATTGCACTGCGGAAAGTCGCTGAGTACCCCGTGCTCGGGATCGTAGAACGTGCCTTCGCAGTACAGCGACCAGTGCCAGCATCGCGGAGTTTCCAGACTGAGCAGACACAGGGGAGGGAGCTCCTCCCTGCGCTCTGCCTGCTTTCGCACGTCGGATATCTTAACCCCGTGCTCACGGAATGTGCGCTTCATTTCTTTCAGGTCGGTCTCGCGGTCATTTCCGAGATACCCGCATATATATTCGGGCGTTTTTCCCAGTACCATAGCCAGAACAGCCTGTCCGCACTGTAAGTCCGTAGGCTCGTGAATGTAAGTAATTTCCACATTATCACCTCTCAGATATTTTATCACATATGGATTATGATGTAAAGATGTTATTTATGGTAAAATGTCCACCTTTTATTTAAATATAGGGTTGATATTTTGTTGAAAATGCGCTATAATGTGCGTAGGGGACTAAAATTATCACTAAGAAGCTTGATAATATATGGAATATGCACATAAGGATATGCATATGGGCTTCAAAGTAAAGGAGGAATACTTATGAGGGAAAACTTGATCAAACGAGCAGTTGGTACTGCGGCGGCGCTCTGTGTTATGGCGCAGTCTTTTTCGGGGATAGTCCCGAAGCAGTTCACTGCGGACGCAGCGGTAAGCTACTACAATGCCAAGGTGGCAAATCAGGGCAGCGGCGAGGGAACAGCCGTTATCAAGGGCTCTGACGCGTCGGTAGTTTACGACAGTGAGCTCAGGTCAAATGTGCTTGACCTTCACGGCAGCGGCTTCGGAAGCGGCTGGTTACAGCTGCCTGCCATGTTTGAAAAGGGCTGTGACAAGGGCTTCAGCTTTTCGCTGAAATTCAAGCTGGACAGCGGAGCAGGTAACTACACAAGACTTTATCAGTTCTCGCCCGTGCCATTTGGCGCAGGAGCGGCTCCGAGCTATTCGTCGCCTGATATATCCGTTGATTTAAAGGATAAAAAGGCGTACAGAACAAGCATTTTCGTCGGCAAGGGAACTACCACAGAGAACGACGAGAAGCACCGTGCTATCTTCGATATCGAGACTGTTCCCGACAGCGGAAAATGGCATGAGCTGACGGCGGTATATTCGCCCGAAAGCGCGGAGTTCTACATGGACGGCAAGCTTCTCGGCAAGAGCGAGAGCGCTACTCTTTCCGCTACAATGAACAGCCTGTTCAGCGAGGGCGCACTTCCCTCATATACATACAATTCCATAGGACATTCAGTCTACTCGGACGATGATATCATGGCCTGCGTTGACGACGTAATGATGTACGATTATGCACTTACAGCGGCTCAGGCGGCAAAGCTTCCCGATGATCCGCAGTACCGCTACACATTTGAGCCCGATACCATTACCGAGGGCGAGGCTGTTCCCGACGAGGAGACGGCAACAGCCCGTGACGGCACGGCTCTTACAAGCATACCCGAGTACGAGACTGTATCACCTGACGGAACTCTCGTTACAAAGTTCTGGAAGGACGCTCGGGGCAGCTATTATTACTCCGTAAGAAAGCAGAGCCACGGCACATGGGGCAATGTTATCGAGCCCTCAAAGCTTGGTATCGTGACTACTACCGAGGACTTGTCGTCGGGCTTTTCACAGACAGCTCCTGCGGCTGTTTCTGTTGAACACGACAAGACCTACAATATGCCATACGGCAAGCACACAAAGATTCGTGACAACTACAAGGAGATATCCTTCCCGCTGAAAAAGGGCAATTCCACGCTGACAGTATACTTCCGCGTCTATGACGACGGTATGGGCTTCAGATACGCCATCGACCACGGCGCAACAATAAAGGAGGAGACCAGTCAGGTCATCTTCCCAAGCAAAAGCAAGTTCTGGGGCAACTGGCCCAATGCTACATATGAGTGGGATATGGTTGAGCTGCCGAGAGACCGCGCCAACGAGACCAATGCCACTTATTCCTGCCCGTATACAGGCGTTATCAACGATAAGTACTGGGTAACCGTAACAGAGGCAAGCGTTTTCAACGAGGACAATCCCTACTGTGCAGGCTCTCTCCAGTTTATCGGCAATTATCACAGTCTCCGCTTCAAGGGCGGCGTCAAGGTAAGCGGCATATCAATGGGCAGCGCTTTCCATACTCCTTGGAGAGCAGTTGTCATCGGCGACAGCCTTGACCAGATGTCGTCAAGCGACCTGATACTCAACCTGAATCCTCCCTCAGTCATCGAGGATACAAGCTGGATAAAACCGGGCAAAACAGCATGGTCATGGTGGAGCAGCGGCGGCGATTCGCCTGTTGAATACCACACTCAGAAGGACTACATCGACTTCGCAGCAGACAACGGCTGGGACTTCGTTTGTCTCGACTTCGGCTGGGCGCTCTGGGACGACAGCGAAGCAAAGGTCAAGGAGCTCTGCGACTATGCTTCAAAGAAGGGCATAGGCATTTACCTCTGGTACGGCGTAAACAATAAGGGACACTCAGGCTACAAGGACAGCAAGGGCAATCCTGCATATCCTTATTACTCGCTGCTTGACGAGGCTACTATAGTCCGTGAGTTCAAGCGCATAAGAGGTCTGGGCGTCAGCGGCGTCAAGGTAGACTACTACGAGAGCGACACTCAGGAGACCATGAAGCAGATGAACCTCTGCGCAAAGATAGCTGCCGAGAATCATCTCATGGTGCTTTTCCACGGCTGTACGATACCTCGCGGCGAGAGCAGAACTTATCCGAATATAGTTTCATTCGAGGCTGTAAACGGAACCGAGTATTACAAGTGGTTCGAGGCTCCTGCACTTGCTAACAGAGTATCCTATACATTCACAAGAAACGTTGTAGGCTCGGCGGACTTCACACCTACAGGCATACCGATATACGGCATAAAGGCAACAGCAGGCTTTGCTCTTGCAGACGTTGTAACTATCGAGTCGGGCATACAGCACTTCGCACATTCCGTATACACCTATCAGGGCAACAAGGCTCTGCCATTCCTCAATGACGTTCCCGTTGCTTGGGACGACATGAAGGTTCTGGACGGCTATCCCATGCAGTTCAACGTTACCGCAAGAAGAAGCGGCAGCAACTGGTATGTTGGAGCTTCTACACTGTCTGCAAGAAAGGTCAGCGTAAAGCTTTCGGAGCTGGTCGACGATGACGGAACATACACCGCATATATCTTCGGCGACAACAAGGACGGCAGCGAGATAGAGGTCAGGATAATAAGAGACCTCACAAAGGACAGCGTTATCGAGGAGAATCTCCTTGCAAACGGCGGCTTCGCTATGAAGATAACAAAGAGCGGCATGAAGCTCACAACACCTTACAGCAATTTCAAGTTCTATGAGGCTGAAAAGGCTAAGATCACAGGCAAGGCTTCCATTACATCAGGCAAGCAGGGCAAGTACAGCTCAGGCAGCGCCTATGTAGGCTATATCGGCGGCGGAGCTGATAATGCAGTTACATTCGAGAATGTCAATGTTGACAAGGCAGGGGAGTACACTCTCCGTATCTACTATGTATCAGGCGAGAGAAGAAGCCTCAGCGTAGATGTAAACGGCACAAACGCAGGCAGACTGGACGGTCTGTACGCCAACAGGAACGACTGGTCTGGCATTGCAGCGGCGGATACAAAGGTGACGCTTAAAGCAGGCAATAACACTATCAAGCTTTACAACGCAAGCGGAAACGGTCCGTCGATAGACCGTATCGCAGTGGCTATCCCGTTTGATGAGGTCATCGGCGACCTGAATCAGGACGGAGCTTTCAACGTGGCTGACCTTGTGCTCATGCAGAAGTATATCCTCGGTGTTGAGACCTTTAACAAGGAGCAGGCTAAGATAGCTGATATGAACGGCGACGGTAATATTGATCCGTTTGACCTTGTAAGCTATCGTAAAGCGATAATTAAGAAATAAGAAATAAGAGCTAAGAACTAAGAGCTAAGAACTAAGATTTAGGGGGCGATTTTACATCGCCCCCATTTTTTTATCAGCCCATTAAAGCTTAAATGAGTACCGATCATAAAAAAAGAGCCATGACAAGTCGTCATGGCTCTGTCTGTTTAATTATGACTCCGGTTTCAGTGAAGTTACCTTGCCAAGCAGGAATTCCTGTATGCGGAGGGCGTCGTTTGCGGTGATACCCTTTGCGGAGGTGTCAACGTCGCCGTTGAGCTGTCCCTGCTCTGTGATGTGGTTCTTGTCTGTTCCTTCAAGTCCGAACTTGTTGGGATTTGCAAGGCTCTGCATGATGAGGACTACGTCTGACATATCTACCTCGCCGTCGCAGTTTGCGTCGCCGTATTCTGCGTCGGGAACAGGATCGGGATCGTCGTTTGAAGCCTCTGCCATGTTGTCGAAGTCTATCCACAGCTGAACAATGTCGCTGTCAGGTCCGTACTTCGGTGAAGCTGTGTTCTGCGAAGCCAGTTCTGAAGCGTCAAGGGCCTTGCTGTAAACTCTCAGGTCGTAGAACTGAGCCTGTGAGCTTCTTCCTGTCTGTGGACAAGCGCCGATAGTAAGGTTATAGGCTGACTTTTCAACGCCTGATGTTGTACCTGCTGCCTTTTCGCCGAGCATCTTGCCGTCTGCATATACGCGGAGCATATTGTTTGCAGCGTCATATACACCTGCTACCTGATGCTTTTTGCCTAACCAGTCAGAAGGAAGTGAAGCACTTACTGAATGCCAGCCTCCTCCTGCATAGATGAAGAAGTAGAGGACAGAAGGATCTGCTCTGAGGCCGAAGGAGTAGTCGCCCTTGCTTGCGAACATATTGAAGTCGGGCGAGCCTGTGGGAACTATGTTAGCTTCTACAGTGAAGGAATTTTTGCCTTCAAATGTTGAATCAAGCTTGCTGTTGTGAGGGATAGTAACTGAACCTGTTACGTAGCTGTCACCGCTGCTGTCCTTGCCAAGCTTGGCTGAAGCAGTAACGGGAACTGTAAGAGCGTTGCTGCTCTTGTCCTGAATAACTGCACCGTCTGAGCGGAGCTTAGCTGCGAGTGTGGTCATATCCTTGCCTGTGCTTGTTGAAGCAACAGGGATAATGGTGTATTTCCAGCTGTAAGGTCTGCCTGAGGGAAGTCTGTACTGTTCAAGAGTACCCTGACCGCAGGTAGCACTTCCTGTACCCATTGAGCCGTAGTCAACGCTGAGGATAGTCTCGCTTCTTGGCTTCAGCTTGTATGGGTGGTCGGCATTCTGGAGATCCTCGGGCATGAAGTGGAGAGCGCTTGCCTCTACTTTTCCGTCAGCAGCGATAAGGAGGCTTGAACCCTTGCTCTCGTTCTGAACTGCTATCCACTTGACGTCTGTGAGGTTTCCGCAGTCGTCAGCCTTGAGGTAAGGATAGAACATTTCTGAAACTGTTGATTCCCATACGCCCTGTCTGCCGTTGGTCTTACGGTCGTTGAATGTCTCCACAGGACCGTTTCCGTACCAGCTGAGCTTCTCTGCGCCTGCTGGGAGCTTCATAAACGAGCCCACGCGGATAAAGTTGCCCAGTCCCTTGTTTATTGCGTTTACGTTGAACTCAACGTCAACTGTGCCGTTGCAGTGGATAGTGTATGTGATGTCAACTGTAGTGCCGCCAGCATTCGGAAGTGAAAGGTGTGAGATTATCTGCTTCTCGCCGCCGTCTAAGTCCTTGACGTCGATAGCGTTGCACTTTGCGCCCTTCATGGCGTCGCGCCACTTTTTGTCGTATAAGCCGTTAGCGCCCCAGCCTGTGTCGTTCTCTACATTGCCGCGCCAGAAGTTGGGAGTCGGTCCCTCGTCGATGAGGGCGTCGCCCTTGTATGCATAGGTCTTCATAAGACCTGTTGACTTGTCGATGATGAAGTTGAAGTCCTTGCCTGTAGGAACATAGCCGCTTGGAGTATCAACAATAGTTACAGGCTCGCTGCCCTTGTCGAATTTAGCTGTAGTGCCGCTGCCCTGAAGTGCTATCTGTCCGTAGGATATCTCTGTGCCCTCGGGAACGAGCTCTGTGCCGTCCTTTGTAGCAACTGAGATCTCGATGAAGAATTCATCGCCTGCAAGGTATTTCTTTGGAAGTGAATACGGAACGCTGATAGTTCCTCTTGTGAGAGGAGCAACATCGGGATTTTCCACCTTGCCGCTCTGTATCTCGATTCCGTTCTGAAGGAGCTTCCATGTAACATCGAAGCTGCTCAGGTTAACGAAATTGTTTTCGTTATATACGCCGACCTGTTTCTTTTCCAGCTGTGAAGCATCAGCAGAGAACCAGAAGTTCTGATACTGATACTTTACCTCGGCAAGCTCGGGCTGAGGAGTTCTGTCAGGGCTGATGAGTCCGTTCTCACAGAAGCTTCCGTCATTTGGACGGTCACCCCAGTCGCCGCCGTAGCCGTAGTAATTACCCTTAGCCTCGTCCTTGTAAAGGTTAGCCTGTGCGTAGGACTCCGAGTAATAGTCCCAGCCGCCGTTAGGTACCTTGACAGCTCTTGACTGGTCGACCCAGTCCCAGATGAAGCCGCCCATCATATTGTCGGCTTTTCTGATGTTGTCCCAGTACTCCTTGAGAGCGCCCACGGAGTTGCCCATAGCATGGTCATACTCGCACATAATGTAGGGCATCTTGCCCTGACCTGCATTGTAGGCTATATTGCCCGAGCCCGGATACATATTGCTCTTCATGTCAACGCCCATTGCATTGTCCTGACCTTCACTGTGTACAGGACGGGTGTAGTCGTTCTTCTTGAAGTACCATATCATATCGCGGAACATACCGCCTGCGTCGCTTGCGTTGCCTGTATAGCCCATTTCGTTTCCGATAGACCATGCAACGATAGAAGGATTGTTTTTCAGACGCTTGAAGGCTGTTTCTGTTCTGTCCATAGCCAGCTCATAGAACAGAGCCTTTGTATTGTTGTTCTTGCCGTCCTGAAGGGCATGGCACTCCATATTTGTCTCGCCCATAACATACATACCGTACTTGTTGCAGAGCCAGTAGAGGTAAGAATCGTTGCTGTAGTGTGATGTTCTTATAGCGTTGATGTTGTTCTTTTTCATGATAGAAACATCTTCGCGTATCGTATCCTGCGGAACAGCTTTTCCGTAGAAGGGATCGGTATCATGGCGGTTTACGCCTTTAAGGAGCAGGCGCTTGCCGTTGATAGTGATAGGCTGCCACTGCTTTGTGGTCAGTCTGTATGAGCCGTCGACCTCTGCACGGGTGAAGTTTATCTCGCGGAAGCCCAGCTGTGATGAGAGTATCTCCTGTACGTTTCCGCTGCCGTCGGTGAGCTTCAGAACGAGAGCGTAGATGTTGGGAGTCTCAGCTGACCAGAGCTTTGGTGAGTTGACTGAGGTCTTGATAGTGCAGGTGCTCTTGCCGCCGCCGTTGAGGTTGTCTATTTTTGTGGAGGCGCCGCTGAGGATATTGTTTCCTTCCTCATCGTAAGCCTCGGCAGTAACGCTCCAGCCGTTCTTGGCATTGCCTGAGCGGTTCAGTATATCCAGAGAGATCTCAAGGCTTGCATTGGTGAAGCTGTTGTCAAGGTCTGTTTTTACGTTATAGTCCCTTATCTGCATTTCGGGAGCGCTTACAAGGAATACATCACGGAAGATACCGCCGTCGTAGATCATATCCTGATCCTCGAACCATGTACCGTCGCAGAACTTGTGCACCTCGACTGCAAGAGTGTTCTCGCCGTCGGTGAGAGCGTCTGTGATGTCAAATCTGTGAGGGCTGAATGTGTCCTCGCTGTAGCCGATAGCCTTGCCGTTGACGTATACATAGTAAGCGGACTCAACACCGTCGAATTCGAGGTAAATGCGTCTGCCCGAAGCCTTCATTGTACTGTCAACAGTGAACTTTTTGCGGTACAGTCCAACAGGGTTATAGTTTGTGGGAGCCTGCGGTGCAGGAACGTAGCTGTCGTATTTTGACTGCCATGGCTGACCGACATTGGTGTAGATAGAGAAGTCAAAGCCAAGACGAGTCCAGCTTCTCGGGAGCTGCACCGTTTTCCAGCCCTGTGCGGAAGACGGCTGATAATTGGGATTGAAGCAGCCTGCATTGATGTGATTCTGAGCCTGCTGAGAGTTCTGAACGACTACCAGATCCCAGTTTTCGTCCTTGCCTGTGAGCATTTGCAGATATTCTGACTGCTCGCGGGCATTGTAGTCCCAGACTGCATTTACGGCTGAATCCGTGTCATGGAAGGGAACAGGGTTACAGCTGGCGGCTTCGCGGTTTATTGCGAAAACGTCTTCGGCGCCGTTTTTGCCTGTCCACTCATTGCCCGAGAATTTTACATCTGCGGCTGTTACTGTTTGCGGAACGATAGTTCCCATGGACATAGCTGCTGTCATAATGGCAACAACTGCTGAAACGAAACGTTTCATAAGTAATTCCTCCTTTTGATTTTAATTCCCCTGATATGTGTGTTATTTCTAATTATCCTATGTTGATAATTACCTATTATGTTTAATATAGCACAAATATGAACAAATTGCAACTGTTTTTTTACGGAATATGTCGAAAAAATATATGTTTGTGATTTTTTGTGCAGAATATTACCAAAAAGCCCCTTCTCAGTGCAAGAGAAGAGGCTTTTTTCAGTCATGTTCGATTATATTCTTGATAGCCTGCATACGGATATCCCACTGTGCGCTCTGGTCAGCACATTTTTTCAGGTCGTCCGTCAGCATATCCAGCTTATACTGGGGCAGGTCTTTCTTATAGCGGAGCTTGTGCTCCAGACTTGCCCAGAAGTCCATTGCGATAGTTCGGAGCTGTACCTCGGCTTTCACGAGGCGCTTCTCGTTTTCGAGGAAGATAGGCACCTCAACGATAAGGTGAAGACTTCTGTAGCCGTTGGGCTTGGGGTTCTCTATGTAGTCCTTTTTCTTGATGAGGAAGATGTCGTCCTGCTGCAAAAAGCAGTCTGCAAGGCGGTAGATGTCCTGCACGAATGAACAGACTACACGTATGCCTGCGATATCGGAAATGGTGCTCTCAATAGCTTCAAGGTTGCGCGGTATGTTGTGTGATATTATCTTGCGGTAGATACTGCCGTAGCTCTTTATACGTGACTGTATGAACTCTATGGGGTTGCTCTCGCCGTTTATTGAGAACTGCTCGTTGAGTACGCGGAACTTGGTCTCTATCTCCATTATTGCGCACTTGTAATACGTGAAGAACTGCTGCATGGGGATAAGGTTGTTTTCTACCGAGCGGAGGAACTCCGACTCTGTCATATCGCTGTCCGCAAGCTTGCGCAGGGACAGTGCGGCGTTATTGTTTATGTTCATGGAAATCTCCTGTTTTTCAATATTACTTGTATTATAGCATTTATATCACGAAAGGTCAATCGCTTTCACGAAGTTTCATTTGTTTGACACAGAATTGATACTGTGATATACTGATATCATATTTATAAAAGGAGCACGGTCATGGCATTTGATTACAAAAAAGAGTACAAGGAATACTACTTACCAAAGAACAAACCACAGATAGTGGACATTCCGATTATGAACTTCATTGACGTCCGCGGAAAGGGCGATCCCAACGAGGAGGGCGGCGAGTATAAGCAGGCTCTGGAGCTTCTCTACGGCATTGCCTATACTATCAAGATGAGCAAAAAGACCGACTACCGTATCGAGGGCTATTTTGACTATGTTGTGCCGCCGCTGGAGGGCTTCTGGGAGCAGGAAGGCAAAGTCGGTATCGACTATAGCCGCAAGAGCGACCTGAAATGGACAGCTATGATAAGAGTGCCCGATTTTGTTACAAAAGCCGACTTTGACTGGGCTGTGGCACAGGCGGCGGAGAAGAAAAAACTTGACTTCTCAAAGGTGGAGTTCATTACCGTGGAGGAGGGGCTATGCGTTCAGTGTATGCACATGGGCTCATACGACGACGAGCCTGCAACTGTTGCCCTTATGGACAGCTACGCAGAGTCCATGGGCTATAAAATAGACATAAATCCTCAGCGTCAGCACCATGAGATATACCTTTCAGACCCGAGAAAAACAGCTCCTGAAAAGCTTAGGACAGTTGTACGTCACCCGATAAAGAAGAGGGGATAAAATGAAACAGTATATAGTTGACGCTTTTACGGATAAGCTGTTCGGCGGTAATCCTGCGGCTGTCTGTGTTGCGGACAGCTTCCCCGATGATAAGCTGATGCAGGACATAGCCTCTGAAAATAATCTCTCGGAGACTGCCTTTGCCGTAAAGGACGGGAACTCATACAGGCTGCGCTGGTTCGCGCCCAAGGGTGAGGTGGACTTCTGCGGTCATGCTACTCTCGGTGCTGCATTTGTGCTGTTCGGTTTTTATGAAAAGGACAGCGAGAGTATAGTATTTGAGACTGCAAAAGGCAGAATTGATGTCAGCCGCAGGGGAGAGCTTATTGAAATGGACTTTCCTGCATACGCTCTTGAACACGTTGAAATAACCGACAGCATGATAGAAGCTTTAGGGGCGATACCGCTTACCGCATACCGTGACCTAGATATCATGTTCGTGCTGCGTGATGAAGACGAGGTACGGTATTTGCAGCCTGACCTCGAATTGCTCTCACTGCTTGACTGTGCGTGTATAGCTGTGACAGCAAAGGGCAGTGAATACGACTGTGTATCAAGAGTTTTTGCTCCGAAATACGGTATACCCGAGGATCCCGTTACAGGCTCGGCGCACTGCATGATAGCCCCCTACTGGTGCAGGAGACTCGGCAGGGACTCTATAACAGCATTTCAGGCATCATTGCGTACAGGAGTACTTAACTGTACAGCCTGCGGAGACAGGGTGAAGATATCAGGAAAAGCGGTGCTGTTTTCGGCTGCCGATATAAAAATCAGATAAGGCGATATGTACAAATCATAAGCGTTTTTTTGTGAGTTCCTACAAAGATAAAAAATGCTATTGACTCTCACGTTACGTCATGGTCTATACTGAAATCACACGAGAGGAGTGGTAAACATGATGACGGTCAAGCAGGTCAGTGAGCTTACGGGAGTGAGTATACGCACTCTCCGATATTACGACGAGATAGGGCTTCTGCCCCCTGCGTCACATACCGAGGGCGGCTACAGGCTGTATGACGATACGGCGCTGGAACGGCTCCAGCAGATATTGCTTTTTCGCGAACTGGAGTTTCCGCTCAAAGATATAGTGCGCATAGTGAGCAGTCCCGATTTCGACCGCAAAAAGGCTCTGGAGCAGCAGATAGAGCTCCTTGAACTGAAAAAACAGCACCTTGAGAACCTCATCAGCTTCGCTCGCGGAATAAAATTATTAGGAGTGAGAGCAGTGAATTTTTCAGCATTTGACACATCAAAGCTTGATGAATACGCAAAAAGAGCAAAGGAACAGTGGGGGAATACTCCCGAATACAAAGAGCTCAAGGAAAAGGAGAGCAAGCGGACTCCCGAGGAGGAGCAGCAGCTCATGGAGCGCTTTATGTCGCTGTTTGCGGAGTTCGGAGAGCTAAAGGGCGGCAGTCCCGAAAGCGAAGAGGCGCAGGCTATGGTGAAGAAGCTTCAGAGCTTCATAACCGAGCACCTGTATACCTGTTCGGATAAGATACTCGCAGGCTTGGGCAAAATGTACGCAGGCGGCGGAGAGATATCCGAGAATATCGACAAGGTCGGCGGAAAGGGAACTGCGGATTTCGCAGCGGCGGCTATCGAAGTATACTGCGGTAAATAAGCAGGGGCGGATATTAGGCTGCTCCCCTTAACGGAAAAAGCGGGCTACCGAGCCGTAAAGTAATGGCTCATATTTGGTAACCTGCGATTCCGCCAAAGGGGGCTCTCCTTATCCGCCCGTGATAAACAAATAAAAAACGGAGCAGAATTGCTCCGTTTTTTCATGTGTAAGTGCGGCGTTTTGCCGTTTTAATTCGGGCGAGCGGAACTCGTCCCTGAATTATATATTTCCAACCATTGCCTGAAATTCTTCTTCGGTAATAATCGGCACGCCAAGTTCCTTGGCAGTCTTGTTTTTTGTGGAATTGGAGGTATTATCGTTATTGATAAGGTAATCCGTCTTTGAAGACACAGAGCCTGCCGCCTTTCCGCCGTTCTGCTCGATAAAGGCTTTAAGCTCGTTGCGGTTCTTCCAGATATGCACAGAACCCGTGATAACAAAGGTCTTGCCTGCAATTGCGGACTCGCTGTTCACTGCGGCGGCTTCTTCAATGTGGAGCTCTGCAAGCAGTGCATGATACTCCGCAAGATTCTTCTCGTCGGCAAAGAATTTCACATAATCATTGGCGAGGACTTCACCTATGCCGTCGATAGCTGTGAGCTCAGAAACAGTCAGATGTTCAAGCTCCTCGGCTGTGGGATACTGAGCGCAGATAAGACGTGAAGCCTGTCTGCCGATATTGGGTATGCCCATTGCGTAGAGTACACGGCTCAGCTCGGTATTACGTGAAGCTTCAACTGCGTCGGCAAGCTTCTGGTAGGACTTCTCGCCGAAGCCCTCAAGCACGACAATTTTGAACTTGTGGTCGTCAAGGTGGTAGAAATCGCGGAACTCGCGGACAAAGCCCTCGGAAACGAGAGTTTCTATGGTAGCCGTTGACATTCCGACTATGTTCATGGCGTCGCGCTGTACGAAATGCTCGAATTTGCCGATATGCTTGGCTGCACAGGCTTTATTCGTGCAGACAAGAGTTTCAACGTCCTCGTCGGAGGTGCGTATCTCAGTGGGCTCTCCGCATACAGGACAGACCGCAGGTATTTTAAGATTTCCAGAAGCTGTCTTGTTCTCCAGAACCTGTGGGATTATCATATTCGCCTTGAAAATTGTCAGCGTATCGCCTATGCCGAGACGAAGCTGCTTCACTATGCTGAGATTGTGGACAGAAGCTCTTGAAACAGTCGTTCCCTCCAGCTCCACGGGATCAAAAATGGCAACAGGATTGAGAAGCCCCGTGCGGCTTGCGGACCACTCCACCTCGCGGAGAGTTGTGTCGGCTGTCTCGTCGCGCCACTTGAACGCGATACCGTTTCGCGGTGCGTGAGAGGTCTCGCCGAGACTGATACCGTATGCCACGTCGTCGTACATGAGCACCAGTCCGTCCGAGGGGAATTCGTTATCGGCGATAGCTTTCTCGAAGTCAGCAACAGCTCCCTCAACGGTATCAGAGGTGACAGTTATGCCGTAAACCCGCTGAAAGCCCTGCTGCTCCAGCCAGTCAAGACGGGCAGAGAATGAGTTCTCCTCATAGCCCTCGGCGGAGACCAGATTGAAAGCAAAGAAGTTGATATTTCTCTCGGCAGTAACCCGTGAGTCCAGATTGCGGACAGTTCCAACGCAGAGATTTCGGGGATTCTTGTACTTTGAGCCGTCGTCGATCTCCGCATTTACGCGCTCGAAATCTTTGTATTTCATCAGTGATTCACCGCGGACAACAAGACGTCCCGTGAACGGGATACGCGCAGGTATGCCCTTTATGTGACGGGCATTCTGAGTGATATCCTCGCCTATTTCACCGTTTCCGCGTGTTACAGCCTGAACCAGCTCTCCGCCCTCATAAGTCAGGACAAGGGTGAGTCCGTCCAGTTTCCAGCTTAGAAAGCCCTTGTGCTCGCCAAGCCAGCTTTTAAGCTCCTCAACGCTCTTTGTCTTGTCAAGGGAGAGCATTTTTGAGGGGTGTTTTATCTTTTTCAGTCCCGATGAGACCTCGAAGCCCACCTGCTGAGTACGGCTGCCACTGAGGATAACGCCCGTCTTTTTTTCCAGAGCGACCAGCTCGTCGTAGAGGTCATCGTACTGCTTATCGGACATTATCTCCACGCCTGTGTTATAGTAGGCGTCCGCCGCCTTTGCAAGAAGCTCGTTGAGCTCTTTCATTCTGTTTATATCATTTGTAGCCATGGTAAAAACTCCTTGATAAAATGTAATCTTATTATACCACATATCAATTAAAAAAGCCATAGAAAAAGATAAAAAGAGTTATGACTGCGGATATTGACGAAATCAGGGGAAACTGATATAATTATAGTAATTAGTAGGGGACGCCTTCTCTTACAAGGCGACACTAATCGTGTCCGGCACCCTCTGTCAGCTTTGCTGACATCTCCCTGCACAGCAGGGAGTCACCCTCTTGAAAAACAGTCCACCGGACTGTTTTTAAATTCACCCCTTGCGAGGCGCCTTCGTATCTCGGGGCGCTGCCCCGAACCCTGCAAGGGCTGTCCCCCTAATCGGGTCCGTCCCCTCTGTCGCGTTGCGACATCTCCCCACCCTGTGGGGAGTCACCCTTGACCTGACCAAAGGAACACAGTCCCTTTGGAATCTCTTTCATGGGTTCATCAAATTATTAAAAGAAAGGCATAATATGTCAAATATCATCGAAATAAACAATAACAGCACCGATGTGCTGCAAATATTCGCGCTGCTTTCCGAGCCCCAGCTGCTCCACTATTTCGAGCCCGAGCTCGGACTGTTCATAGCGGAAAGTCCCAAGGTAATTGAACGGGCTCTCAATGCAGGCTATGAGCCATATGCGCTTCTTATGGAGCGCCGCGACGTTGACGGACAGATGAAAGAGCTTATACCGCGCTGCGGCGAAGCTCCCGTATATATCGCAGATTACGATGAGATAACCGAAGTCACAGGCTTCAAGCTTATCCGCGGAGCCCTCTGTGCTTTCAGGCGAAAACGACCTGCGGATATTGCAGAGCTCTGCAAAAACGCTCGGCGTATCGCAGTTCTGGAAAACGTTGTAAATCCCACCAATATCGGAGCTATCTTCCGCTCCGCGGCGGCTCTCAATATGGACGCCGTACCGCTGACGCCTGCCTGCTCTGATCCGCTGTACAGGCGTTCTTCCCGCGTTAGTATGGGAACGGTTTTCCAGATACCGTGGGGTTATCTTTCAAGCAATGACGACTACCCACAGCAGCTCCGTGAAATGGGGTTCACCACGGCTGCTATGGCTCTCAGCGATAACTCGGTAAGTATTGACGCACCCGAGCTCACAAGCATAGACAAGCTGGCGATAGTTCTCGGTACTGAGGGCGAGGGACTTGCCGACAAGACCATTGCGGACTGCGACTATACAGTGAAGATACCCATGACTCATGGAGTGGATTCCCTGAACGTCGCCGCCGCAAGCGCAGTTGCATTCTGGCAGCTGGGCAGACAGTAACAGATATATAATGATATGGGGGTTTTTATATGAAACTGTATTTTAAGCAAAGGGTATTCTCATTCAAACAGCGCACGGATATTTTCGACGAATTCGGAAACGTGATTTTCGTTGCTGAGGGCGAGATATTCTCTCTCGGACGCAGAATGCACATCTACGATATGAACCGCTGTGAAGTAGGCTTCATACAGCAGAGACTTCTGCATCTTATGCCGCGTTTCTCGGTTTACATAAACGGTCAGTACATGGCTGACGTAGTAAAGGAGTTCACTCTGTTCAGTCAGAATTACCGCGTCGAGGGACTGGGCTGGCATATAGACGGAGACATCTTCGCTCACGACTACAGGATAACCTGCGGCGGAAAGTACATTGCTTCTATCCACAAGCACTGGATGACATGGGGCGACAGCTTTGAAATAGACATAGCATACGAACAGGATACAGTCATGGCGCTGGGAGTAATAATCGCTATCGACTGCGTTATCGACCAATCACAAAACTGAAAGGAGCTCTATCATGGAAAAATTCAAATGGGGAGTCATCGGCACAGGCAAGATAGCTCACACATTCGCAATAGCCCTTAAACACTGCGAAAAGGCACAGCTCTGCGGTGTGGCTTCAAGGACTGAGGACAAGGCAAAAAAATTCGCCGAGGAGTTCGGCTTTGAGAAATACTACGGGAGCTATGCTGATTTCGCCGCAAACAGCGACGCTGAGATAGTCTACATCGCAACTCCTATGGCTTCACACTTTGCAGACGCTAAGCTCTGCATAGAGAGCGGTAAGAACGTACTCTGCGAAAAGTCCCTTACTATCAATGCGGCACAGACCGAGGAGCTTCTTGCGCTTGCTAAGGCAAAGGGCGTTTTCTTCATGGAGGCTATGTGGATGAAATGCCGTCCCGTTTACCGCAAGATGAAAGAATGGATAGCTTCGGGACTTATCGGAGACATAGAGTACATAAAGGCTGATTTCAGCAACTTTATCCCCTATGACGAGAACGACAGGCTTTTCCGCGCAGACTGCGGCGGAGGCTGTCTCCTTGACCTCGGCATATATCCGCTAACTCTTGCACATGACCTGCTGGGTATGCCCGACGAGATAATAAGCTCCGCCCACATGATGAACGGCATAGACATGAGTAATTCTATCATGCTACGCTACAAAAGCGGCGCTTTCGTATCCGCAGACAACGGCTTTGAGATACAGCTCCGCAACAACGCAATTATATCGGGAAGCAAGGGCTTCATCACTCTCGGCAACTGGTTCCACTGCACCGACGAGGGAGTTCTCTATGACCGCCGCGGAAACGAGGTCGAGCGCTTCGTGTACAAGGACGAGATAAATGGCTATGAGTACGAGGTTGACGAGGTACATCGCTGTCTTGAAGCAGGGCTTCTTGAAAGCACGCTTGTCCCACACAGCGATACTATTGAGGTCATGAAGATAATGGACGAATGCAGAAAACAGTGGGGAATGAAATTCCCAAATGAATAAAACAAGCCCGAAATCCTAACCATGATACTTATACAGAAATTTTATGCTTATTATTGAGAGAACCCCTTTTGAAAAAGGGGCTCCTCTGACGGAGGACGTCCCCTCTGTCACTGCGTGACATCTCCCCGCACTGCGGGGAGTCACTCTCAAACTCTCTCCCTAAAACTTTCGTTTTGTTTTTTCTCAGATAGGGCGCTCCTGTATTTTGCAGGATTTTTTTATTTACGAAGCGCCCTATCTGTGAAAAAACCAGATAAAAGTCTTTGGAAAGGGGTATGGGGGAAACGCTTTCCTCAGAAAGGTTTCCCCCATAATTAACTATAAGTTTCTATATAAGTATTGCGGTTAAGAATTCCGAGCTTTTTTATTACTCAGTTATTAGGTTCAAGGCTTGCTATCTTTTTCAGAAGATATTCCTGTATGCGGAGCGCGTCGCCTGCTGTTACGCCGTTGCCGTGGTCGGCAACGTCTGCGTTTGCAAGTCCCTGAGCGGTTATAGCCTTCTCGTCAGAGCCGCCTAAAGCATACTTATTAGGATTTGCAAGGCTTTGCATTATGAGAACTACATCGGACATATCAACTTCGTCGTCGCAGTTGGCGTCACCGTATTTCTTTACTGTAACATCGCCGTTTGTGGTAGTTGTGGTTATCGGCTCTGTAACAGTTGTAGTCGATGTTGTTGTGGTAGTTGTAGTAGTCTCAGTTGTTGTAGTCGTGCTCTCTGTTGTAGTTGTTGTGGTCGTAGTAGTCGTTGTAGTGGTTGTAGTTGTGGTAGTAGTTGTAACTACCTCGGGAGCCTTGACAAAAGCAGTGTAATTGATAACGTTTCCTGTCATGCCGTTTGTTCCGAGAACTACCTTCTGACCAGCCTCGAATTCCTTCTTGTATACCGAGAAGATCACTTCATTGCTTGATTTAGCTGTAAGAGCTGTTTTTGTGTAGCCGCTGAGCCATGAGGGAACGAGATTAGCTTCTTCCTCACGGGTATCGACGAGAACGTATACCTCGCACTTGTCCGCTGTTGTGAACTCAGCAAGGTCAGCGTCGGTATTCTTGGAGTTGCAGGCTGTCATGATGTACTCGCAGTTTTCAAGCTCGGAAGGCAGAGATGTATATGTAAAGTCTCTGTCGCCGTAGATAGGACCGCCTGTCTTGTTGGACTCCATAAGCTTCCATGAACCCGAGTTAGCGTTGTCCTTAACAAGGAAGTTCTTCACCAGCTTGCCGTTTACAGGCTCGGGAGGAGTATTGTTCAGCTTAACGTTAGGTCTTGCAGGAAGCTGCGCCTCTGTGCCCAGATAGAAGCTGGGGTGAGGAGGCTGATTGTATGAGGACTGCTGACAGCCGCACTGCATACGGTACTGCATATCGTGCATGAGAGTTGTCAGTCTGTACTTAGTCTCAGTATTTGTGCACCATACGCGGAGCTTTGAGTTATCCTCAGTCCTGAGAACAAGCTCCTCGCGCCAGTCACCGAAAAGGTCAGCTGTGAGACACGGTACAGCCTTTGTGCTGTTGTTTGAAGCACAGCCTGTAGCTGTAAATATTGCAGGATAGTTGTTTATTGCCGCACCGTCTGTAATAGTGATATTGTCAAGAAGCTCACGCTCCAGATCGCCGTCCCAGTAGATGAGGAAGTTTGTGGAAGGCCATTTGTTGCCTATCTGCTTGCCTGAAACGTCAAATACTGCATTGGCAGGTCTTGAACCCCAGAACTCTGCACCGCTGTTGCCAGCAACGATATTGTCCGCGCAGCAGCGTCCTGTATCCTTATCACCGTCATAGTGCCAGATGATATTTCCGTTTCTGCCGTCAACAAGTGAGATGCCGTACTTTCCGTCCTCGTGACAGATAAATACTTCCTGTCCCTCATGGTTGGGGTCGAGGTCACCGATGTGCATAGCATCGCCGTGGAGCTGCTTTGTAGACCAGAGAAGCTTTCCGTTGTCGTCGATACAGCTTGCGCCCATGCAGACCTCCTGTCTGCCGTCGTTGTCGAAGTCAGCAACCATTACGTTGTGGTTTCCGCAGCCGTAAGCAGGGTCATTCTTATTGAATCCCGTATCGAATACCCACTTCTTTACGAGCT